>LWDU01031928.1_pt1 | contig 24581 bp, 20 predicted proteins | sample 727161 | NCBI WGS metagenome assembly LWDU01 (sample SAMN04566230, study PRJNA314399) | hydrothermal vent metagenome | isolation source: deep sea hydrothermal plume seawater | place: Mexico: Gulf of California, Guaymas Basin | collected 2004-07-11
GAGGCAGCCGGAAAATTACAAGCAACAAAACGCAGCAAGCAGTTGTGGATAGAAAGGCACAGATGGGCAGTGGTTGGCGAAGGCCACCTCATTTTGGGGGGGAAGGATGCCAAAGGAAACGACGCGGTCGTGAACAAGTACCTCAAGCGAGAAGACCTCTATTTCCATGCTGACTTACACGGTGCGCCATCCTGTGCACTCAAACTAAAGGAAGGGTTTGAGGAAGACCCCCACCCTTTACCTGGGCTACCAGATGGAGTACCTGCACTACGTTTAACTCAAACATTTGAGACTGAAGAATTCTCTGAAAAATGTATCAAAGAAGCTGCTGAGTTGGCAGTTGTTTGGAGTCGAGGTTGGTCAAGTGGCGGCGCTGCAGCTACTGCATTTTGGGTTGAGCCACCTCAAGTTAGCAAGACTGCTGAAACGGGAGAATCACTTGGTCGGGGTGCATGGATAATTCGCGGGAAACGCAACTGGTTACGTGATTTGAAAATGGAAATGACTCTTGGTATGGCTGTTATCAACGGAATTCCATTACCGCTTGTTGGCGCTCACGATGCAGTCACAAAATGGTGTGAGCGCTGGGTCACAATTGGACCGGGCACCATCAAAAAAGAAGCCATGGCCAACAAGATTGCTAAAGCAACCGGCCTAGTTCAGGATGATGTCTTGGCCGCCTTACCGCCTGGAAATGTGCAAATTATCAAAGACAACAACTTACTGAACGATTGAATCACGATAGGATTTCGTGCAATCTACCCTTATCAGCAGCTTTGCGAATGCATCTTGCAATTCGGCGTCCTACACTCATGTTATCCTCATTGATATTCATGTATGGCGAGCCACCAATACTGACATTGCTGCCAGCAACTATACGAGCACTGACCTCAAACACTCGGAATTCCAATTTGTCCGTGACAATAGCCTCGAGACAGAATGGCCCGATCATTCCACGCGCCCCCTCCTCTAACTCAAGAGAAGCGGCTACTGCCCCTTCGCCAAGTCTGAATGCTTCGGGAAGGAGAGACTCACGCAAAACCACCTCTGTGTTACCAGTTACCACGAATGAGGGTTCCAAACCCATATCTCGTAAATCCCTGAGTGAACCTAATTTGTAGAATTCGTCAACATTTGCTTCGTCGCGGCGGTCAATTGTTAGCAGTTCTAAGCGACCGATTTCTTGGCCGTCTCTAGACATCATGCCTTCAACTTGGTAGCCGTCATCACAAATCGGGTCGTAGAAGAATTGCATATAGTAGCGAGTGCCCAAAATGTACTCTTGGATTGTAAAGTCTTCCTCTAGGTCGACATTACGCCGGAAATCTCTGAAATTTCTGGCCACGAAATATCCTCTCCCACCTTTTGCCCCAGCATACTTTACGATGACTGGACCATCAATATCATGTGGGTCGTCAATGGTTTTTGGCATTGTGCAACCGCCCAATTCTAGCCATTGCCGTTGAGTATCTCGGCCCGCTTCCCATTTGAGGATGTGACGGTTTCCAAAAGTCGGGACTGCTAATGAACTGAAATTATCTGGGCCAAGATATTCCACAAGAGAACCGTGTGGGATAATAATTACATTGCGTTCTCTGAACCATTCTGCTTTGTCTAGCATTTGCTTGTAATCATCAAGCATCAGCCACTCGTCAGGCTCGGCGCCTGGAAATGCTTTGAACATCTTGCGCCGGCCTTCACCAACAGCAATTCCAAGAGTTTTGAATCCTTCAGCCCTAGCGCCGTGAAGAATTTGTAAGGCTGAATGAGATGCGACTACGCCGATGGTAATCTCATCAGGATTGTACGCGGAAAGCCACTCCGCCAACTGCTCGCCGCTACCTGCCATTAGGAATGGCTGACAGGTCCACTAAATGAGTATAACGCTTCAACTACCCAATACAGGGGAGGAGTTTGTCTATTTTCCCACCTCTAACGACCAAAGGTAACTAACGACAATTCGTTAAACCTCTGCCCCAACCGAGAATCATGGCCGGGAGTAAGACCTACGCAGATTATCTCAACCTTCACACGCTATTAAGCCTGCAAGGAGATGATGATAAACTTTCAAATGACGAACAACATTTCGTGATTGTTCACCAAAACTTCGAGCTTTGGTTCCGCCTTGTGCTTATCGAATTACGCGCTGCCCGGACCCTGCTTCTGAAAACCACACTTCCCGAAGAGGATGTGCCTCGAATCGTTCACCACCTCAAGCGATGTACCGAAATTTTCCGCCACATGGCCAACCAATGGAAAATAATGGAGACAATGACTCCTCAAGATTTCTTAGCATTCCGTGATGGATTAGGAACTGCGTCTGGATTTGAATCCTATCAAATGCGGGAACTTGAATTACTGTTGGGTCTAGAAACTAAACAACGTGTTGCTGGCATGGACCCGCTCGCTCACTTCCGTAAGTTGGCAAAGCGGGGTGGTACTGATGCTGAAGTCCTGAAAAGATTAGAAGCAGAAGAAGCAATGCCTGCACTTGGTGATATATTGGCAAAATGGTTACTTCGTACACCAATTCAAGGATCACTCGCTGGAGATACTGGTGATGAGGAAAAAGTAAACGAGTTTGTTGATGAATATTTGGCTGTCCATAAGAAAATCGGCGATAATGCGCTTGCTAGAATGACCCGCCATGGAGTTGACAATATTGAGGCAGTAGAGGCGAGATTTTCTAGTGCACATGCAGCCGCTGTTGATTTTCTCAAACCGGACGGAGAGGTTTCCCGCGCCCGAGCAGGGTTGTTGTTCATCGAATCCTACCGAGACCTACCGCTTCTTGCTTGGCCACGAATATTGATTGACACACTCGTTGAACTTGAAGAATCACTTGTTCTTTTCCGCACTCACCATGTACGCATGGTTGAGAGGCTGATTGGAAGAAGAGTTGGTACTGGAGGCTCATCTGGAGTGGACTACTTGGAAGCAACACTTCAGTATCGTGTCTTTGGTGACCTTTGGGCTGTTCGCACTATTCTCATCAAACATGATGAGTTACCTGAGTTACAACAACCTGAATTCTATGGTTTTGCTTGACAAAACCAGACTGGACTAGTTTAGGGCATGATTGAAAGGGCGAACCCTCGTAGTGCTACTCAATGGCAGACCCGGTCATCTGTGCAGTCGCCCGAACTCCGGTTGGTAAATTCCGAGGTGCTTTGCAAAATTATTCGGCTGCTGAACTAGGTACTCTAGCAGTGACTGAATTACTTGAACGGGCTGGAATCGATGCGAGCACTGGCATTATTGACGAAGTACTGTTTGGACAAGTTCTCCAAGCAGGTGCAGGACAAGCACCTGCTCGTCAAGTTGCAATTGGCGCAGGACTACCACATTCAACACCGTGTACTACTATCAACAAAGTATGCGGTTCAAGTCTGAAAGCTGTGATGATAGCCGCTTCAGCAATTCGCGCCGGCGAATTCGAAGTTGTAATTGCTGGCGGAATGGAATCTATGACAAATTCACCACACTTTGCTCAACAAACAGGCAGAAATGAGTATGGCGAGATGAAAAGTGTACTAATGCACGATGGTCTATGGGATGGATATAACGACCAACATATGGGAAATACAGGCGAGAAAGTAGCCTGTGATTTTGACATTTCAAGGGAAGATTCCGACAATTATTCTGTTCGTTCGCACCGACTCGCACACCAGTCTTGGGAGAGTGGTTTGTTTGAGTGGGAGGCTTTTCCAGTTCAAGGGGTTGACAGGGATGGAAATTCAATGATGTTAGTGAACGACCAGGGAATACGTGTTTCAACCAGCGCATCAGAGTTAGGTGAGTTGAAACCTGTTTTTGACGATGCAGGGCAAGTGACTGCTGGTAATGCGAGTCAAATTTCTGATGGGGCTTCTGCGGTACTAGTAGTGAGCCGTGATAGGGCTGAGGCAGAGGGTTGGGAAATTCTAGCCTCAATTGTTGACCAAACAACTTCTGGGCTTGCACCAGCAGATGTGATGGCGGCCCCGATTCCAGCAGTGAGGACACTGTTGGAGAGAAATAATCTGACTATTGCCGATATTGATGTTGTTGAGCACAACGAAGCTTTCGCAGCAGCGAGTTGTGCTGTTGCCAAAGAATTAGGGATTCCTGATGAAAAATTCAATCTTCACGGTGGTGCTATCGCTATTGGACATCCACTTGGTTCAACCGGAACTCGTTGTCTCATGACGCTCATCAACGCCCTTAGAACAACTGGTGGTAGCAAGGGAATTGTGACCATTTGCCTTGGCGGCGGTAACGCTGTCGCAGTATTAATCTCAATTTGATAATGATTGAGTTCAATCCAAGTGTGGATCGACATCAATTGGTATGAGATGCTTTTCATATTCTAGAGTTGCAATCTTGAGTGGGTCAAGAACGAAACGGATGTTGGCTTCTTCAACGCCATAAAGTGCGATTAACTCATCTCGGAAGTTAAGTCGCAACTCTTCTTCGGTTGCATAAAGTGGTGCACCCATGCTGATTTGTAGAGCCCGTGAACCGATGATTCTTGCCTTTTCAAAACGTGTGTGTGGTCTAATTGGTTTTACCATTGATATCACCTACAGACTATGTCTGTGTGATTGAGGCGAGCGCCCCTCTTTGATAAGCCATTCGGGTTCGCTTAGCAATCATTCTTCACCATCATGTGATTGTGATGGCGGTTGTTGCTTGGCGAAAAGCACCGGAACTGTATGTCGCATGGGAATCAAAGCAAGTATGAAAATCAGTATAGAAAAGGCTGCAATAAATTTGGGTGAAAGGGTGCGAGCACTTTCTGGTTCGTCCCATGTATCAGGTAGACCACTAAACAATGGGATTTCAGAACCAGCCTCTAGATTAGCATCACCAGAGATTCTCACTATCGCTGTCAATGTTAGAGTTCCTGCACCTGTTCGATTCACAGAAAAGGTCTGCTCATTGTCCCCAGCCAAGTTAGTCAAACCACTTCGCACTACTTTGTCAATAGTTTGGGTTGTACCAGGCCAAACCACCTCATCTTGACTAATTAAAAAGTCAACTTGCACTTCATTTTGAGAGGTCAAGTTCCAGTTTATTGTGATATTACCGCCAGCCATTTGCCAAGAGAAATTAAGGTTAGCAGCACCCTGTTTCGGCAAATTATTTCCAGATAGGTTAGATAGCAGCGATTGCAGGTCTGTTACCTGTTTATCACCCAATAAAGACCAATGCCCATCAACGATTATTGAGGGGTATCCGCTAAGGCTATATTTCTGATAAACTTCTGAACTAACACTTGTTGCCAACTCATCAGGACTGCCCAAAGACGGATGCAAAGAGATTGTCTTAACATCGGGCCACCATGACTCTAATTCATTGACTTCATCTTCTGCAACACGGCATGGAGCACACCACGTTGCAGTATGGAGTTCAACAAGATGGGGTGCATGCCCAGCATTACTAGAATTCCCAGTACCATTGGAAATTGGCATCGTCATAACCATCACTACTTCGCCTGGAGCGAAATCCACATTCTGACTTTCTGCTAATGCTGGAGTTGACACCGAACCTAACGAAATTATGGGAGGCAGTAACAGCATCGCGGCGACTAAAATCAGTAATCGATTGCTCGCCATCTGTAACGGTCGCGGCCGTTTGTTGATATAGCGGCTACCATAACGAGTGTGCATGGGGAACTGGTTGCGAGCCTGCAACATTCCCCTACTGCTCGGAGTAATGGCATTGGCTGTAATCCTCGCTGGCGGGTTCGTTAGAATCAATGACGCTGGCGAATCATGTCCCGACTGGCCCACCTGTTTTGGCACACTTGGATTTGATGTTAGTGAAGCAGACCAAGCAGCATGGTACGATAGTACTGGTGAATATGATTCACGCGGCCAAAATCACCGCTACACATCTTTTGAAATATTCACAGAATGGTTTCACCGACTGCTAGCAACTGGTTCAGGAGCTGTCGTTCTAGCCGGCCTTTTCATGGTCTACAAAAATCGTGAAGAACTTTCAGATGAAAATTGGTTTGCTGCCAAAACCGCCCTCATAATCGTTCTTGCACAAGGCGGGCTTGGTGCCATCACAGTCAGGGTTGACAACGACTCATGGTCAGTTGTGTTACACCTAATTTTCGCCCTTGCTTACACCATTTGGCTGTTTTACTGGTGGCTGATATGGTTGCGGGATGTTGACGAATTCCCCGAATGGGCGACTCTTTCAAGCACCATATCTAGTGAGGAAAAGAAGAACTTTGGAGTTTTCACACTTGGCGCTTTACCCGCACTCTTACTCGGAGTTTGGATAGCAACTGGCGGCGGTGGCTCATTCAACACTGGCTGCTCAGTAGGATGGTGGCAAGGATGGCCACTCTGTCAAGGATCACTTATTCCAGATATTATGGGAAATATTGCCGTGTTCGTAGCATGGATTCACAGGGTTGCAGTATTGGCAGTTGGCATTTGGTTAATGAAAGGATACTTTGATCTAAAGAAACGACTTAATGGTAAAGGGAAAAACCTACAATTAGCATTTGGAATTGCTCTGTTAGCTTTCATCCTCAATATTCTAGTTGGGGCTTCATATGTGATTCTCGCGGCCAGCCAAGGATTTCCTGAAATTCTTTCCCTAGCACATCTGTCTTTTGGCACTGATGTAGTTCTTCTGTTAGGGCTTGGATACACCATTTGTCATCTCAACGAATAGGGTGATTCATAGATGGAGTGCGACCCGACACCAATTAATGGCTGAGGTCGCACCTGAAATTGACAGCACTAGCACCTTTGGTGCGTTAATTGCCCTAACAAAGCCAGTGGTAATTTCGTTACTTCAAGTGACAGCACTTTCTGCAGTTCTGATATATGATTTAATTCAATATCACCTAGGTAACGGATTTGATGTGATGGCAACAATGTGGACTTGTTTTGTAGTCTTTGTTGGAGGATTCCTAACTGCTGGAGGCGCTAATTCAATCAACATGTGGTATGATGCTGACATTGACCCATTCATGGCACGTACTGCTGAGCGCCCAGTACCAGCCGGAAATGTGACTGCAAGTACTGCATTACTACTAGGTATATTTTTAGCAATTATTGGCACAATATGGTTGATTGAAATGGCCAACGAAGTAGCTGCATTTTGGGCTGCTTTCAGCGTATTATTCTATGTGATAATTTACACTATTTGGCTAAAACGACGAACTAGCCAAAATATTGTGATTGGTGGAATCGCCGGTTCAACCCCTCCTCTGATTGGCTGGGCTGCAGCAAATGAATCATTGACAATGTCTCATGCTTTTGATTTCGGGGCCGTTCTAAATCTTGGTGCTGCACTTCCCTGGCTAATGTTCATGCTCATTTTCTTATGGACACCCCCTCACTTTTGGGCTCTAGCGCTTTTCCGTGACCGTGAATATTCAGAGGCAAAAGTACCAATGCTACCATCGGTCAAGGGTGGCAAGCATACAATTTCAGAGATGCGGGTTTACACTGCACTCCTCATTGGAATCTCTGCCATGTTCATTGACCCAATCATGTGGGGTTTTCCACGTGACGATGTGTGGAGTACCGGCTGGGCAATTTCTACTACCTACTTTGCTTGGGCCTTGTTACTCGGTATATGGTATAACCAATCTGTACTCAATATTGACCTTAGAGAACCACGCGATGGTAAAGGAAGAATCCCGTCTGCGTTCTCATCTTTTATGATTTCAATGAAATACCTAGCACTCTTATTCGTAACAATGGTGATGGTCGTAGCATCATTCTATGTTGGATTGATTGCTCTTACTGGAGTTGCAATACTTGAAGTCTACAGGCATTGGAAAAATGACTCAAAAAATATGATTGAAACAGAGTTGGAACCTGTTGTATCAATTACCGAATGAGTCGTTGAGTCTTTACCAAAGGAGTGCCTCTGCGCGCTTGCGAGCGCAGGCGATGCGCCCACCTAGGGTGATTTACAATGCAAGAGAGCGACCTTGTCTATGATTGGAATGTAGTTGACTACGATTTCAATCGAAATCCATCAAATCACCCGCATGGAGTATGGTTCGATGATGAAACTTTACGAGATGGACTTCAGAGTCCAAGCGCTAGAAATCCAACTATTGAGCAGAAAATCGAGTTACTAAATTTCATGGAAAAACTTGGAATACAAAAAGTTGACCTTGGCCTACCAGGGGCAGGACCTTTCCACATCAATCATATTGATGCAATGTTAACTGAGATCAAACAAAATGATTTCCAAATTAGACCTGGTTGCGCAGTTCGCACCATGATAGGTGATATTGAGCCACTTGTGGAATTGCAAGCAAAACATGAGATGCAAATTCAAGCTAGTGCTTTCCTTGGCACCTCACCAATTCGTCAATACGCAGAGAATTGGACGATGGATAAGATTCTATCTACCGCGGAAAAAGCAGTTACATTCGCAGTTGACAATGACATCCCAGTGATGTTTGTCACAGAAGATACAACTCGTTCAAAGCCAGATGAAATCAAACAAGTTTACACACGGGCAATTGAGTTAGGCGCAGACCGTATTTGTGTCTGTGATACTTGTGGACATGTGACCCCGAATGGAGTGACCCAACTTCTCAGATTTGTTCAAGATGAGGTTATTCCCGATGCTGGAGTGAAAAGAAGAGACATTGAAGTCAATTGGCATGGCCACCAAGACCGCGGCTTGGGTGTTGCCAACAATTTAGCAGCAGTAGAGGCTGGTGCGGACGTAATTCATGGAACTGCTTTAGGTGTTGGAGAGAGAGCAGGAAATGCCCCTCTTGACCAGACATTAGTGAATCTAAGTTTGATGGGCGTTATTGACAATGATTTGACCCTACTCAACGATTACATGCGCAAGGCTCACGAATATGTTGAGGTGGCTTTACCTCGTAATTACCCAGTATTTGGTGCGGATGCGTTTGAAACTGGTACAGGAGTCCATGCATCCGCTGTCATCAAAGCGATGAACAAGGGTGACCACTGGTTGGCTGACCGTGTCTATTCCGGTGTCCCAGCCAACGATTTTGGACTTGAACAAGTAATCAGAATTGGCCATATGTCAGGTAGGTCAAACATCATTTATTGGTTAGGGAAAAATGGTTACGATGTAAATGATGATTTAGTAGCGCATCTGTTTGAAGTCGCTAAAAATCAGCGCAGGCTGATGGGGGACGATGAGGTCCACTCTGCAATATCTGCCTTTCAAGCAGAATAGGTCTCTTTTCAGTTCTCTATTATTGATGCTCATGCTGGCCCTTACAGGGGTAAGTGCTAATTGGGACCTTGGTGGCCTTTGGGTTATGCGATGGGGTTTTGTTGTCACCTTGCTCATACTCTCAACTCTTGCCCCGCTTGTAAACGCCCTTGAACCAGTAAAAGAGAATCCCTCAATGTTAGGTGCACCGCTATCTGACAATAGAGAGGATGCTCCACTCACATACGGGTTTTCACCGGCCGTAAGGTCTGCCTTTGCAAGAGTCAGTGATTTGTCTCAATATTCCAATGCTGAACTCGCGACTGTAGAGCAGTGGGTGGTGGTCAGCACAACTCCTCTAGGACAAGAGGCTCGATACTTACCAAACACTTGGATTATTGATGTTGAAGATATGCCCATCTACGCTACTGATGGGGCAGGGGGAGCCGCCGCAAAATTTGCTGAGTTACAATCTGATGGTGTGATTGAAGTCGCTTATCCACTGGTACAATGGACAGCGTCGAAAAAACTGATTCCTAATGATGCCAAATTCTCTGACCAATGGCATTTGCAGAATACAGGGCAAACTAGTGGTACATCTGGTGAAGATGTAAACATCACAAGCGTATGGGACAATTACACCGGTGCTGGAACAGTCATCGGAATTGTTGATGATGGGTTGGATTGGGATCATCCAGACCTTGACGATTATTATCAGAGCGCTCTTGACTACGATTATTGTGGAAATGATGGTGACCCGAGTCCATCAAACTGGGATGGTCACGGTACTTCTGCGGCTGGAGTCGCTGCTGCAGTTGGCAACAACAGCATTGGCGTTTCTGGGGCTGCTCCTCAAGCAGGGTTAGCAGGAATACAACTGATTTCCTGCTCACTATCTGACTCAAAAGAAGCAAATGCCATTACTCATCTTCACCAATCAATTGACATCTATTCAAATTCATGGGGCCCAAGTGATAATGGCTACACATTGGAAGCACCTGGCCCATTGATGTTGGCTGGATTTGAATCCGATGCTTACCAAGGCCGCTCAGGCTTAGGCAACATCATCACATGGGCGGCCGGAAACGGTCTCAACAATGATGATGATTCAAATTATGACGGCTATGCCAACAGCCGCTTAACCATCGCAGTAGCCGCAACCACTCATTACGGTGACAACGCTTGGTACTCAGAACCAGGCGATAACATCCTTGTCGCCGCACCCTCGGACGGCGACGGTGAAGGTATCACCACAACCGACATCGAAGGTTCCGGTGGCTACACTAACAACGACTACAACGACAATTTCGGTGGTACGTCCTCTGCAACCCCTCTTGTCTCAGGCGTAATCGCACTCATGTTGGAGGCGAACTCTAACCTCACTTGGAGAGATGTTCAACATGTGTTAGTCAACTCAGCGCGCGTTAATGACGCCGGGGATTGGTCATGGGACATCAATGGAGCGGGACACGATGTTAGCCACAAATACGGATATGGCGTGATAGATGCTGGAGCCGCCGTCGCCTTGGCAATAAACTGGACAAATGTAGAAAATGAGAGTAACTACACCAGCGGAATGCAGATTTTAGGCGCTTCAATTCCTGATGCAACCGGTACCGCGACAACAGATACCATCACAATGAGTCAAGATTTATTGCTTGAATCAGTTGACGTGATTGTTGATATTGACCACAACAACCGCGGCGACCTTGAAATCATATTGACTTCACCGAGCGGTACAGAATCATACCTAGCCACTGAGCACAATGACAACGGTAACGACTTCAACAACTGGATGTTTTCTTCCGTCCACTTTTGGGATGAAGGAAGTGTCGGGAATTGGACTATCAGCGTTGAAGACAAGGATAGTGGTACTTCTGGCACATTCGACGATTGGGAATTAATCATCCACGGCACAGAACTGAGCCGCGACAGCGATTTGGATGGACTCCTTGATGATGCTGAAACCGACAATTACAGCACCGACCCATTTGACAACGATACAGATGATGACTTCCTCAACGATGGCTTGGAAGTTTTGACCTACGGAACCGACCCACTCAACCCAGACAGTGATGGTGATGGTCTACTCGACGGTGTGGAGGTTTTTGTCAACGGAACTGACCCTCTAAACAACGACACTGATGGTGACGGAATGCTAGATGGCTACGAAGTTTACACCTCTTTTTCAGACCCATTATTCTACGATAACGACAGCGATTCTGACGGATGGTATTGGTTTGAGGATTGCAATGACACAAACGCCGATATTAATCCTACGATGAACGAGTTGCTGAATGGCATTGATGACGACTGTGACTATTGGATTGACGAAGATTTCAACGGTACTGATAGCGACTTTGACTTACTTGAAGATTGGGAGGAATATCATAATTACAGCACGAATCACACACTGTGGGATACCGATGGAGATGGGCTTTCAGACGGTGATGAGGTCTTGAATTGGGGCAGTGACCCACTGACATTTGACAATGATAGCGACCAAGATGGATGGTACTGGTTCGCTGACTGCAACGACACAAATGCCTCACTATTCCCGGGCAACCCCGAACTCCTAGACGGTCTTGACAACGATTGTGATGACGGAATCGATGAAGATTTTTACGGCCAAGACAGCGATGGAGATGGGCTGTTTGACTTGGATGAGTACAACTTGGTTGGCACCGACCCGTTCCACAATGATACTGACCGTGATGGAATATTAGATGGTGATGAACTGCTGGTCACTCACACCGACCCATTATGGCCAGACTTGGATGAAGATGGAGATGGATTCCGCTGGTTCGATGATTGTGACGACAACAACTCGGCGCGTTCACCCGATGCCAACGAAACATGGAACTGGGTTGATGACAACTGCGATGGTGACGTCGACGAAGATATCAACCGCTCTGCTCATATCCAATTTTATGTCCAGCCAACCCCGCTCAATAACTCCAATTCATACTTGAATAGTTCTTATCAGAAGTTTGTGATGACCATCTGGCTCTCAGATGTTCCATTCACCATTTCCGACCTATTGGACAACTCAGATGTTAACTGGGTGCTAACCTGGCCCGATGGTTGGTACACATCCATCATGGATGAATACATCATTGATTCTAGTAATGGTAGTTTAGTTTATCACACCGATTCTATCGATTGTTCTGAACCCCTAGGATACTCGACAATTGAACAGATGCTTTGTCCTAGACACAATGAGACGGTTGGCCCTTGGGTCGTAACTTTCACCCTAACTGATGGTGATGAAGTAGTCGAACTTAGTTCGCCACTGTTCTTCGAAGTTTGGAATCCACCTAATGAAGATACTATTGATGATGGAAACAATGTTAGTGATAACACTGGAGACAACACAAACAATGGGACTGGTGAACTTGGTGTTGGTGGCCCAACTATTTCTAATGAAATTGTAATCGGATTAGCAGCTTTACTCGTTCTTCTAGTAGTGTTCTTGATGGTAACTCGGAAAAAAACACCAAAAGGACGGCGTCCACCAAAGATGCCCGAACTATATCGGTAATTAATTCTCAAAATAATGAGGTGCCAAACAAGATTGAGAGAGCAGCTCCACCAAGTACAATGATTACTGCGATTCCAACTAAAACCCAACTTACAACTTCAGTTAACTGCTTAGCATGCTCATGTTCAGCAGGAGTGGTATCTAATCGGCGATCACCTTTAGCGGCCCTAGTTGCCTTAGCAATTTCCTCTGTGGTCTGGGTTAAATCTGATTTTTTACGTAGACTTTCCAATGATTCTTCCTCAATCATCTCGGCTAACTTACTCTCAACCTCAGATTCCAAAATTGACTCTTCTGCAGGAGTCCAACCAACCTCTTCCATGCTATCCCCACATTGCTGAAATATATGGTACTATTCAAAACATACTACAGTAATTTTAGATTTAAAATTCCAACAACTATTGGAAACATTCAAAATTCTTCTTCGGAATCCTCTTCTTCTGCCGAACTTGATGCCAATTGGTCACTACCTTGCAGCCAATCTTTTTGCCATTCTGAGTCAACGTCTTCGCCCTGCCATTGACCCTGAATTGATATCTCATCGACTTCGTATTCTTCGCGCCAAGGAGGGTCAGCGACGCTTCCACTAACTATCAGCCGATTTTTCTCATCGAGTTGACTTTTCACTAGTTTCACGCCTCTAGAAATCGGCAGTAAATGACCCACTGGAGTACCAGCAGTTACGAACGGATTTGTTGCAGAACAAATCAACAATCCGCGCTCAGGAGACAAAATGTCAGCACTCATCCCCGGTTTATGCGGGTCAACTATTCGCCCGATAATATCGCCTTTCTCAACAAAAGAGCCTGACTGGACAAACATGTCAACGAGCCCGCCTTCCTCAGAGCGAATCCATGTTGAACCTGAGGCGAGTAAGCGGAAACGAGGACGGTTTGGGTAACCAGGAATTACCTTCAATGAACGTAACACATTGAGAACCCCGTACACTGCGACCTTTACTGCTTCATGGTCAGTCAAAGTAGCACCCCCACCTTCGTAGGTGAGTGCTCCAATCCCTTCTTCGGTGGCATTTCTCCTAAGTGTACCTCGTGGTCCTTTTGAATCAAGTACCACTTCAACACCAAATGCTCTAGCAACCCTGTTACTCTCAGAATGTGCGAGATTTGCTCTCACTTGAGGTAAATTTGTCCTACCTCTTGCGGCAGAGTGGAGGTCAAGTAAGTAATCAGTTGAAATAATAAGATTTTCCCAAATTTTGTCAGCAACTCGGCTAGTAGTATTGCCATCAACAGTACCAGGGAATTGGCGATTAAGGTCGCGCCCATCTGGGAAATATCGTACATGTCTCCTATACCCAGGGGGATTGAGAACCGGGACAATACGAATTGTGCCAGCCATTGCCGCAGGGTCGAGAGCGCGGCCATATCCTGTCATTGACTCTTGGCATAACATACTACAAGCAAGTGGCCCAACCAACTCATCCCCGTGAATAGCGCCTGTAATTGTTACTACTGGCCCCGGGCGAGCACCATGAATGACTGTGATTGGAGTATCCCAACTCTCACCGAGTTTAACATCAAGTAGTGGCATTGAGATTCTGCGAATCGTATTGGGTTTTACTCTCTTATTTGCGATTCGATGCTGTTTCACACCTTCAGCGCGGTCCCAATCTTGGCGTTTTCTTCTCTTTGCCTTAGATAGTGATTTCTCAATAGTAGCGCGGCGCTCTTTTGAAATTTGATTGCTAACTTTGAGTGCTGTCTTTTTTGTCTTAGCCACTTTTGACTTTACTTTGGCCTTGGTAGTGGCCTTCTTTTTACCGCTAGACTTTGGTTTCTTTGCTGATTTGGTCTTGGGCTTTGATTTGGCCTTGGTAGTGGCCTTCTTTTTACCGCTAGACTTTGGTTTCTTTGCTGATTTGGTCTTGGGCTTTGATTTTACCTTAGTATTACCCTTAGGGTTTTTTGAGGTTACTTTTTTGGCCTTAATTTCTTTATTGGCCACCTTCTTAACGGCATCAATATCGGCAGAATCAGAGTCATCTTTTGTAGGCATCAAACTTCACCCATCCAAACCGTAGCGACTCCGCTAATTGTTGCTGGCACTGATTAAAACAAAAAGCCGCCGATAAAAATCTCATCAATATCAAGTATTTCCCACCCCACACAGGGGCAAAAAAGATGGGTGGCCCGCTTAGCGGCTAGGTAATGGCTGACGAAGAGATAGGAGTTCAGAGAGAATTTGCACCTTCATCAATCTGTTTTGGCTGTGGGCCTGCTAATCAACAGGGATTGAAGATAAATTCAACTAGAACTGAAGATGGATTAGAATTATGGTTCACGACTTCTGATGAACATCAAGCATTCCCTGGGATGGTAAATGGTGGAATTATTGGAACTTTACTTGATTGCCATGGGAATTGGACTGCCGCAATAGCACTAATGGATGCAAATGGAGACAGTGAACCACCTTGTACGGTGACCGCATCTTACTCTGTTCAACTCCGTCGTCCTACACCAGTAAATGTACCACTGCACGTAACTGCAAGAGTAAGTGAACTTTCGGAAGATCGAGCAAATGTTGAGATGGAATTACACGCTGATGGAAAACTATGTGCTAAAGGCAAAGGCTTGTTTGTCGCCGTTAGTGAAGGACATCCTGCTTTTCACAGATGGAGTTGAATGACATTGGCAGATACATCTCTTGAATTCCTACGCTTTCGAGTGATGGGAATAATGTCACAGATGGAGTCTCTGCATGGAAAAAATCTGCAGCCCTTGGCTGATGTCCCATTGGGGCGGTTACGCCGAAATGCAACAAGACTCCATGGCGTTTGTCGCTTCAACAAAGGTGTCGACAAGCGTGATGAAAAACTCTGCCCATCTGATGTTAGAGAGGTTGCATTACATCCTGAATCTCTCAAAAGTGAATGGCTTCAATATGCCGAATTTCTGATGTTTCACGAGTTTCTTCACGCTCTTGGTCACGGTGGCCATGACAAAGAATTCAGGTATTTAGAGGCCCAATGGCCAGACAAAGAAGCAAAACAGATGGGTGTCGATTTTGCAGCCCACTTGCGAAAGCGTAATGCAAAATTTGCTTGGAAATGCCCAACTTGTGATTGGCAAACTGAGCGTTCGGTTCGCTCTGCTGGCCGTTACCTTTGTCGCAGTTGTAAGGTGAAATTAGTTGATTGTGTTTTGACAGCAAATTAATACTGGTTTCACAAACGATTCAGAACATTGTTCATTACTGCGACGGAACTCCATTCTGTTTGATGATGAAGCCTGCTTACGCAAAGCGCGGCTTTGCGACCAGTATTCTACTAGTTCTGATTCTCGGGTTTCTGTCTCCAACAACAACCGCAGAACTTTCACAATCAACTACTACTCTCAACCTAGCTTGTCTGTCGGATTCAAGTTGCCTACTTGACAATGCTGAAACCGGGGTTGATGTCATGTCTCGGCAAGAGAATTCTGCTTCCCCACTGTCACCAAAAACTGTGAAAATTGAATTTATCATGAACCCTGAACAAATTCATCTTGCATTATTACCAACGATGATTGATGAATTAGTAATTGATTTTCGTATCCGCGAGGATACAGCAGGAGTGAGTTCTCCTGACTTAGTGGTTGAATTCTGGGCTGGGCCAAGTAGCAATAGTTGGACTCTTACAGGAGGGAGTCCCACCTCACCAAAAATCGGCACCTATCAATTAGAGGATGCCGAACTAGATCTTTCACATGGCCGATTAGTAAGACCGGGGGATGGGGTTGGACTTTCAATATCATTTGAAGTCGCAGAACCTGTGACTTGGGAACTATACCTCAGGGGTGAATCTAGAATTATCATCCCAATAGAGTGGAGTGCAGACATTACTTCAGCAAACGTCGATGAGCCGAGCAGTGCGAGTAATCCGGTTATTGTAGAAGATGTTGAAACAATATCAAAAGGTGCGCTCCTAGACGCTGACCAAGACTGTTTTAGATTCCAACTACCAGACCATCTGAGAGCAATGACGATGGTCATCCATTGGACCTCAGTGCCACTTGAGATTGAGCAACCTCACACTCCACCTGAGTTGATTAGAGAAGGGGGGAAAACACCGCGGAATCCAGCAGTAAAAACTACTTTTGAAGCAGGGCAACAAATTACCGAAATTTTCTATGAGGAGCCTCCCGATGGAAGTTATTTGGCTTGCTGGTCGGGTGAAAATAACCATTTCCAAGAATATTCATGGTTCGGAAGATTATCTCATGAGGGATTAGGGAGTGCGTCACCTACACAATTCTCAGGAGATGCAAATTGGCTCGCAGGTGAGGCTTGGGTTGGGGAAGTAGAACAAACCTCACAGGGTATTGTCTCACACGGATTGACATTGTCAATTGGGTTAATCGGAACGATTGCTGGACTCTTGGGCTATACAATCCCTAGCAATAATCCTTGGTCAAAGCGTTATGTTCTACCTGTAGCACTATTCTTGTTGATTATTGGCGCAGTTACTTCACCGCTTGTCAGTATGACTGGAGAGGCACCTCTTGCTGGTGAATTGACTCTTGATGAGGTGCTAGATAATCGTATGGCAACAGTTGATGATGCAAGCCAATCCGAATCAGATGCAAATAAGGCGGCTGGATTTTTTGGATTGGGACCTGGCGAAATTCTGTCACTAAGGATGCATATTACAGGAGTTCATCCAACTGGTGATGGTAGGTGGCAAATCCACACAGAAGAAATGGAGAATATCAGACTTGATAGCCACGTATTCGGTTGGGTTAGTAATCATCCAATGGGTGCAACTGATGAGGTGAAATTCATATTGCAAGCAGGCCGTTCCCTCACTCTTGACTTACTGATGTTAGAGGCGTTACTCGTAGTGGATGAGAAACCTGCTGGGGAATTAGTACATATTGAATGGGAAATGAAAACCACCCAGCCTGCTGGCTCAGCAACCGAGCCAATTTGGTCAACTCGTCCTAATTCAATTTCTTCATCAGATTGGTCAACCATACAAAGGGAACTTTACCCACAATTATTGACGATTTCATATTGTGACTGTGGAATTGATGGAATGGAAGTAAGTTGGAGGTCAAGCGATGTTTTTGATTCCAACAGTATTCCGCAAGTTGAAGGAATTTCAGTTGCCAGCGGATTAGTATCAAATGAGAATATATGGCTTGCTTGTGGTATTGGTTTACTGCTATTTGCTGGCGCAATTGAATATTATAGGGTAAAAGCGGCTGAAAACCTTGCCAAAAAATACCTTTAAGATAATTCAGCAATAATGTTCAGAGAAAGAATCCTGCTGTTCTTTAGATTCAATCAAAACTGCCTAGGATTTCATCCAGCATTTTCTTCTCTTCATCATCAATGACACCATCTTCTAGAGCTTCGCGGATCTTACTACACTCTTCTTCACTCAGATTTGCTACTTCCATTGCACCTTCAATCAATGCCAATTCTGCAGTTGTAACCTTGCCATCATCAACCGCTGCGTTAATTGCTGCCCTTGTAGCAATCCTTGCTGCTTGCCTAGGTGGAATTTCCAATGCAGCCGAAAGTAGAGTCAATTCATCATGCTCATCCTGTGTCAGAACGCCATCCTCGTAGGCGCGATGGTATGCCTCAAGCAGAAACTTGCCATATTGATCTGGGTGCAAAAGAACATCTCTGATTAGGCCATAGTCAACTATTCTCTTTGATGTAGGAGAGGACACACCCAACGAGGCGCGTATCTCCTTCACTGCCATGTCTTTCAAACCGTGCCCAACCCATGCTATACCTAGTGCGATAACTCCCGAACCGAGCCACTGCATGGTTGCCGGTGCGAAAAGTGAGCCTGGATGCATTAATTGATTGAGTCCAATGACAATTAAAAGAGAGCCCCAAAACATCTCTAACCAATCGTTGACATCTTTCTCATCAGCGAGGTCATCTAGTGTCGGCTCATCCTCTGTCATCATTTTGACACGATGCACAATACCCCTTCAAACTATCCACAAATTCAACCGATATTTAGGCTGAAAGAAGGGGTTTACCTATTGTCAACATCCTAATTACTTGTGAAATTATTGCGGTCGTTTAGAGGTTATTGCTACGTATATTTTTTTCGTTGATTGATGGAATTAATTGAGAAGAAATGTAAATTACCATCGCTATCCTCTTGAACCTTGGTTCCTAGACTTGCTTGCATGGCGAAGGAAACGAGTGGTTCACCCTCTCAATTCGGCTTGCCTAAAAAAATGGTTGAATTCCTCTCAGACACCTGGGGAATTACTAGTTTCCATCCACCTCAAATAGAGGCTTTACCAACTGTACTAGCCGGTGAAAATTTACTGTTAGCGGCGCCAACTGCTAGTGGTAAAACACTGGTAGCGCAGTTGGCAATTTTCAAAAAACTAATCGAAATCGAACCAGGTAGTAGAGCCATTTACATCGTTCCATTGAAGGCATTAGCGAGCGAAAAAGTAACTGAAATGGAAGAACTTGCTGGGCCACTTAACCTAACAGTTGGTATTGGAATCGGCGACAGAAGTTCTGAAAATCGTAAGATTGATGATGCTGATATCATTGTTTGTACATCAGAAAAATTCGATTCACTGCTTCGTAATCGCAACAATTTTCTTGACAAAGTAAGCATAGTAATTGCAGATGAAATTCATCTTGTAAATGATGCAGGGAGAGGTCCCACATTAGAAATCAATCTGGCTCGAATCATGCACGAGAAACCAGATGCACAGATTGTCGCGCTATCGGCCACCGTTGGCAATTCTCAGGATGTAGCCGATTGGCTGAAGGCAAAACTAGTAGTTTCAAATTGGCGACCTGTGCCACTCCGTTACGCAACATTGGCAGATTTACAAGTTGAAGTGCGGAAAGAAATCAGTGGGCATTCAGAGGATGTACCCCTTCCACCACCAAAATTTCTTGATGGGCCAAAATCAAATCAAATCTGGGCCGTACTCAGTGATACCATCAAGGATGATGGCCAACTATTATGCTTCGTATCAACAAGAAAATCGGCTCAATCTGTAGCCAAAGACTTAGCGAAAAGAATGAAGACTAAGGCTACAAAAGATAATGATAAAAAGTCCCTAAAAATTTGGCAAAACCTTGCTGAGAAATCAAGGACCGGTTCAGAAGGTTCCCAAACCGGAGACATACTGGCTGATTGTCTAGCCGGTGGAGTGGCTTTTCATCATGCTGGATTGACATCAAAGCAAAGAAAAATGATTGAACAATCTTTCAAGCGCGGTGACTTAGTTTGTATCAGTGCCACTCCTACTTTGGCTGCAGGTGTTAATCTACCAGCACGACGAGTCCTAATCCGCGACCTACGCCGTTGGGATGGTAATGGCAGTCAACTTCTTTCAACGATGGAAGTACAACAGATGATGGGTCGAGCTGGTAGACCACAATTTGATGATTATGGGGAAGCATGGATCCGCTGTAAGAGCATTCTTGATGCCGATGTGATGTCCCAACGATACTTTGAATCAGACCCAGAAGATATTGTCTCAAAACTCCACCTAGAATCACCAATGAGAATGCATGTTCTTTCTGCGATTGCAACCGGTGGGAAATACAATCGATTAGCACTTGGTGAGTTCTTTAGTCATACTTTCTTAGCCACTGATGTACCATCCGAAAGTCTTGCTGACAACATTGACGGGATTGTTGATTGGCTGTGTGGCCATGGCATGGTTGAAAGAATGGGATTAGATGAAAAGTTGGCTGCAACTATCGAATCTAATCATCAACAAAAAAATAAGGATAATTCAGAAAAACTAGACCCATCAGAGGCAGCAGAGGATTGGGATGATACCTTGCCACCCTGGGCTAGTGCCGCCTCAGCAACTACTGGAGTGACAATTGATAACACCCCAGAAAAAGAACCACGTCCGAAGAGAAAAGGAGCCGCAGTGATGGGTTTCCAGTCTGCATCAGATATCGTCAGAAGTAATCGGTTTGAACCAGTTTTACCAGAACAAGAGGCGATGACGTACAGAGCCACACCCTTTGGAGAGAGAGTCGCGCGACTCTATCTTGACCCACTTTCTGGCCATGTGCTACAAGTTGGATTGAGGAAAGCATGTGAGATAATTGCAGGTCTTGATGATGAGTTGACACTTTCACCTTACAGTCTACTTCATCTGATTTCTACTGTGCCAGATTTCATGGTGCTTTGGCCACGAGTTTCCGAAGGAGAGCGGTTACAACGACGATTACTATCTGGGGAATCTCACGAATTAGTCACCCGTGATTTACTAATGCAATCCAAATTAGATTTAGACCCACTCGTACATGTCAAGTGTGCAGCAGCAATGGAAGCATGGATTGATGAAATTAGCAGTAGAGATATTGAAAGGAACTTTGGAGTTGCCCCTGGTGATTTACGTCTACGAATTGAATTAGCCGATTGGCTCCTTTATGCTGGCCGAGAAATCATGAGATATGATGAAGGCGATGACGAATTACTTGAACAACCAAGGAAACAATTGATTAGACTATTAGATGAATTACGATTACGTATTTCAAACGGATGTAAACCAGATTTACTTGAATTAGTAGCAATTCGTGGAGTTGGTAGAATCAGGGCACGTAGATTTGCAAAGATGGGTGTAAGAACAATAGAAGATATTCTTGAGTTGACAGAAAAGGACAGACAGGGATTAGCAGACCAGCGTGGATGGAGTCTCCAATTAGTTGATGGAATCATTGAACAAGCTGCAAAAGTTAGAGGCAGCCCTCGCCGCAGGTGATATGGTAGAGAGCCAACAGCGATGGCTTGATGGAAGAGGCGAGCCCACCTTGGTTCAGCGCTTGGTCAATCAAATTTTCAGAACCGATTTCTGATCCAAGACTCGTTGCCGCAATGTTGTTACAGAAGCGGAAAGATGAACGCTGGTTGTTAGTAGGACATCCTGCACCAGTATCTGAAAGACACTTGTGGAGTGTATGGCTTGCACTCAGAGAGAGAGCATTAGCCAAGAAAATGATTAGCGTATCCCTAGATGGTGAATTTATTCGATTACTTGCTGGAACACACCAAATGAGTGTCGCATTCAAGCGAGCAGGAGTTCAAGCAGGGGATGAAAAAGCTTGGTTAATTCGATTACCAGAGTGGCATGATAAGGATGATGAAATACTTCTCAATCATGATAATGGAACTCATGATTCTGAGGCTTATGAATTAATGAGTTGGTTGGAGTCAGAATATATTCCTGAGCGCCCAACACCATCTAATGAAGCATTAAATCGACTCCAAATAGAATCTGATTTGAAAGATTCAAGGAATACCATTGAAGAAATGTTGATGATGCAACTTTCTATAACAGATATTGATTGATTGTCAATCAATTTAGATGGTTATTCCGTTGGGTTCATAGAGCGATGACCTAGCCCAAATAGTTGTATGAGCCGCTTTCATGGGTACCGCTTGTGTGCCACTTGTGGCGTTGCTAATGCATCAGGACATTTTCTTGATTTGAACGGTGAGCGATTTTGCCTACCTTGTTATGCCTTGAAAGCCAATCCAGAGCATCCTTCAACTGATGAGATGAAAGCCGCTAAAGAACAGGCATTAGCTACATGGAAATGTGCAAAATGGAGTCGGAGTGACTACAAATTGGCAAATGGTCCTCATTCGATTTCCTGAATTAATCTCTGATTCCTTCACCAGTCACCATGAAGACTGCTTCGCCTTCAGGCAGGTTCGGTGAATCGACCAATCGACCAATTCTTCGGCCACCTTTTGATTTTCGGAGATATAGACGGAATGTGCTTGCGTGACCAACAATATGGCCACCAATTGGCTTTGTTGGGTCGCCCCACATTGCATCAGGCTTGGAATGAACCTGGTTAGTTACCAACACTAATGCATTGCTAATATCAGCTAACTGTTTGAGTTCTTTCAAATGCTTGTTCAACTTCTGTTGACGCTCAGCAAGTTTACCTCGCCCAAGGAATTCTGCCCTGAAATGGCTTGTCAACGAATCAACAATTACCATCTTGACTTCAATATTTTTTGACATCCTCTTAATTTCATCAACCAACAACATCTGATGGGCTGAATTGTATGCACGAGCAACGTGGATTCTCTCAAGAACTAATTCTGGATCTAAACCATTGCCTCGAGCCATTTGGGTTATCCGCTCTGGCCTGAAAGTGTCTTCTGTATCTATGTAGAAAACCTCGCCACCAAGTCCACCTTCGGAAATTGGCATTGTGGCATTAACAGCCAGCTGGTGACCAATTTGGGTCTTACCGGAACCGAATTCGCCATACACTTCGCAAATTGCTTGGGTTTCAAAACCGCCGCCAAATAATTCGTCTAATGCGACGCTGCAAGTAGTTAATTTGATTACTTCGCTTCGCTTTTCAAGCAATGCATTACCACTCAAAAAGCCACCAATATTCGCTAATTTCTTAGCACCAGCGATGATTTTTGCTGACACTGCTTCACCAAGCTCTGCAGCATCTGCTAGTGCGCTTGGTGTCATAACAGCAATTGCTAGCATGTCATCAAATCCAGCCTCTCTCAACTTCTCTGCGGTTGCAGGACCTACACCTGGTAGGTCATCAAGTGTCGGCTCTTCATCGGGTACCTCTACCATCACCGTATCCTCCTCTTCTTCTAGGGGTACATCGTCCACCTTCAACTCTTCCTCATCAATATCATTTTCCTTTTTTGCAGCCATTCTTCTCAACTCCTTCTGAACCGACCTTTGTTGGCAGGGGTATATCAACCAATTATGGAGGGAGTTAACCCGGTTGAAAGTGATTGCCAATAGAAAATCACTATTTATTGCTAAAAATCACTATTGTTCACTTTCAGTTTTCATTCACCATAAACTGAAACTGAAACCTAATATTTGCCTTTCATTCCTCGTTTCAAGCCAAATACTAGCGGAATTAACCCTGCTAATCCAAAGATAATGAAATCAAACAATGCGCTTCCTAATTTCCATAATGCTGAAAATCCTAGATTGTTGTCTAAAATATCACTAGCAATTACTAAATTAATTGAAACTGCACCGATTACAACCCACCCTGCATCTCTTTTCTGTCTTAGAATAATAATTCCACAAACTAGAAAAATAATTCCAAGAATTAGATTTTTCAACGTTGAATACTCTTGTAACTCTCCAAAATCCGGAATATCTACTAGAAAGTTAAGTGCTAGTAGTACTTTCAATAATCCCCCAAGAACAAGGATTACTCCGCTACCAGCATATATCCAGAACGGTTCTTCCATAATCAAAGGATGTGGTTGCTTCTCTTGTTTTTCCCCTGCACCAATAACAGCAAATTCGCGGTCACCTGGAATCCCTTCCAAAGTCTTCTCATCCACGATTCAACGGAGATGTCAACAAATATCAACATTGACCAATCCACTATTCTGCAACAGGTGGTTCAGGTAATACTGTCTCTAACGGCTCGTACTCAATAGTCAGGAATGTTTCAGTCTCGATTGAATCTCCTTCAACATCAATATCCATTCTCCAACCGCCTTCAAGTGGGTCGTTTGTACCCCATGCGTATTGCCCATCACCACCATCTGCAATTGGCTCGGTTTTCGAATCTTCCTCTGCATCAGTAGGGTTCCGCACTGCCCAAGTAACGGTTGATTCGCCACCATTACCAATAATTGGCAATGCTGCAGGATTAGTCGCATTACTAATCAAATCAACACGCCTTGGTGAAGCCTCGGAAGAACCCGGAGAGGTATCAAACCAAACAGGGTAAGGATTGTCAGTGGCTCCGGTATTATCATAGTGTAATTCATACTCAACCCGCAAAAGAACCTCTACTTCCCCTGAATTACCCTCAGAATCATTTGCCCCAAGAGTCGCTCGGTAAATTCCATGCTTGTCGTAAGAAACAGTGACTGTTGACATATCTGCAGCAT
>LWDU01041730.1_pt1 | contig 24577 bp, 23 predicted proteins | sample 727161 | NCBI WGS metagenome assembly LWDU01 (sample SAMN04566230, study PRJNA314399) | hydrothermal vent metagenome | isolation source: deep sea hydrothermal plume seawater | place: Mexico: Gulf of California, Guaymas Basin | collected 2004-07-11
TGCCCTAGACCAAATTGCTGTGGACCGAACTATTGACTCAATCGTTAACCTTGCCGGTGAGCCGCTTGCTGAACATCGTTGGACAAATCAACGAAAAAAACAGTTCTATGGCAGCCGCTCAGGGTTGACAGATAGCCTCTATGATTTCTTTTGCGGGCGTCAGTCCGCACCCGTCACCTTAATTAGCGGTTCTGCTATTGGTTACTACGGTTCCGGTTCCGGTTCAGATCCGAGGCACGAGGGAAGTGCCGCTACCGATGGGTTCTCTCATCAGTTGTGCGATAGCTGGGAGAAAAGTGCCACGCAGTTCGAATCTTTGGGTACACGGGTATGCATGGTACGAACCGGCATTGTTCTTGGTGACCAAGGAGCCTTGGCGAAAATGCTATTGCCCTTTAATTTTGGTCTTGGTGGGCGAATTGGGGATGGTCGGCAAATAATGTCTTGGGTTCATATTACTGACATGGTTAATATTTTATTACATTGTATAGCCGACGCAGAGCTGTCCGGACCGATTAACGCAACGGCCCCGAATCCGGTGGACAATAAAACCTTTGTCCAAGCTCTGGGTAAGATATTGCATCGCCCAACACTAATACCTATGCCCGGTTTAGTGGTCAAATTACTGTTTGGCGAGATGGGTGTTGAGTTACTTCTGCAGGGGCAGTGCGTGATACCTGAAAAGCTTCAACAAAACGGCTTTGAATTTAAATTCCCGATACTTCCTCAAGCGCTTGAAGATTTGCTAGGCTAGGTGCGGTATGCCACAAAAAGCCTAGATCAATTAAGCGTAATAAGTATACTAGATGGCTTTGTCGTCACGATCGACAGCAACAATAAACCAACGTCAAAGGAGTCTGGCCATGAATGCACGTTTTAGTGGGAAAACAATTATTATCACAGGTGCGTCTGCCGGTGTTGGTGCCGCCTGCGCGCGTGCCCTTGCTGCACAGAAAGCTAATCTGGTGTTGGTGGCCAGAGGTCAGCAAGGACTGGACATCATTAAGGAAGAGCTATCAGCGCAAACTAAGGTACTTACAGTAGCAATGGATGTCTCAGACGTCGAGCAATGTTTGGCACTGTTGGTCAAGGCTGAGGAGGAATTTGGTACTGTTGATGTACTGGTCAATAATGCTGGCATGCATTGCCGAGGAGACCTAGAAACTGTGGATCCTGCAGACGTGGGTGCGATGGTCGATATTAATATCCGCGCCCCCCTTATATTATCCTGTGCAGCTATTCCCTATTTGCGGCGCGCCGGTGGTGGCGGGATTGTTATGGTCGGGTCACTTGCAGGCATGGCTCCCCTGCAGGGCGCGGCAACCTATTCTGGTACTAAAGCTGGATTGCGGGCATTTGCATATGCCTTGGCGGATGAGATGCGGGGCACGGGAATTCATGTTGGGGTAGTTTCTCCCGGACCAATTGATACGGGTTTTATTATGGATGAGATCGACAAGGTTGAAGACATTGTCTTTTCTCAGCCGATGAGCAGTCCCAGCGACGTAGCAGATGCTGTGCTGAGCTTAGCCGTTGGAGATAAATTAGAGATTCCCAGGCCAGCTACCAGTGGTAAATTGACTAATCTAGGATATCTGTTCCCCAGACTTCGACGTTACCTTCGTCCTAAGCTTTACGCTAAGGGTCGAAAGAATAAAGATAAGTACCGTAATCGGCAGGTTAACGAATAACTCTGTAGGCCTATAAATGAAGCTAAATTATATCGACCAAGGCACGGGACAACCTATCGTTTTATTACATGGTATGTTTGGTTCTTTATCTAATCTAGGTAATCTCGCTCGCGAGCTGGCCACCGGTTATCGAGTGATTAGTGCAGACCTGCGCAATCATGGAGATTCCCCCCATGAACAGGAAATGGATATTCCAGGTATGGCTGACGATATCATCGAGCTTTTAGACGATCTTGGCTTGCCCGCTGCGAGTCTAATCGGTCACTCCTTGGGCGGTAAGATTGGTATGCAGGTGGCGCTCAATTATCCCTCGAGAACAACCAAGTTAGTGGTGGCGGATATTGCACCAGTGGCCTATGTTCCCCGCCAAGATGCGGCACTTCAAGCGTTGCGGACGCTGTCTGGTCTTGATGTCGATAGTCGTGGACAAGCTGATACTGCCATGGCAACGTATGTGCCGGAGTCTCAGACGCGATCTTTTCTGCTAAAAAATCTTATGCGTAAAGACGATGGTAGCTATTGTTTGAAGATCAATATGTCTTCCATTATAGAAAATTATGACACTGCCTTGGTGGCTGCCCCAGAGGGCAATCCTTACTTTGGTCCGACGTTGTTTCTCAAAGGTGAAACGTCGGCCTATATTCAGACCAAGCATCAATCTAGGATGATTGAGCTATTTCCGAATATGAAGCTGGATGTCATAAAAGACGTTGGTCATTGGTTACATGCTGAAAACCCAGCAGAATTTAATCGACGGGTGACAGATTTTCTCATCTAACCCCTGAACAATTTGTCTAAATGGGTTAGAATCGCGCCCATACAAATCATCGCATCAGGAATTTCCTAAAATGTTCGAATCCCTAAAGCCCGTTGCCATTGACCCTATTCTTGGTTTAATGATCGCCTTTAAAGCTGACCCACGTTCTGAAAAAATTGATCTTGGTGTAGGTGTCTATCAGGATGATCGTGGTCGCACCCCCGTGATGGAGGCCGTAAAGACCGCCGAGGCACGGCTTATGGATCTAGAAACCACCAAATCATACCAAGGTATGGCAGGGGACCCTGACTACAATCACCGTATGTTAGGGCTACTGTTTGGTGGGCAACACAGCATACTGAGTTCCGGTCGGGTAAAGAGCATTCAGGCGCCTGGTGGGTCTGGAGCGCTAAGAGTTGGCGCAGAAGTTATTTGTCGCGCTAGACCTGAATCAAAACTGTGGGTGGGCGTCCCTACATGGCCTAATCATATACCATTGTTAGGTAGTGCTGGTTTCGAGATAAAAGAATACCCCTACTACGATATGGCCAGTCATAAAATTAACGGCCAAGCTATGATGGACGCCTTGCGTAGCGTCCCTGCTGGAGATATGGTCTTGCTTCATGGGTGTTGCCACAACCCGACGGGCGCAGACTTGTCTCATGAACAGTGGGATCAAATTGCCGATTTGGCCTTGGAACGCGGGTTTATTCCATTTATCGACACGGCCTATCAAGGTCTTGGTGATGGATTAGATGAAGATGGCTATGGCATACGCATGATGGCTGAGCGACTTCCCGAGCTGGTCATTGCCTCCTCTTGCTCAAAGAATTTTGGGCTTTACCGTGAGCGTACCGGCTCCATTACCTTTGTCGCTGAAACGCCGGAGCAAGCTGATATTGTCGTGAGTCAGGCGATGTCTACCGCTAGGTCCATTTATTCTATGCCTCCGGCCCATGGTGCGTTGTTAGTGTCTATGGTGTTGGGCGATGATCAGTTGCGGGCTCATTGGCAAGCTGAGCTTGAGACAACGCGGTTGCGCATTAAATCGATGAGAACACTGTTGTACGACAGTATTCAAGATAACGAAGCGGGTATGGACTTTAGTCATATTAAAGAGCAGAAGGGCATGTTTTCATTTTTGGGTATCACTTCGTTGCAACTTGAGCGGTTACGTGAAGAGTTTGGTATTTATATAGTGTCATCGACCCGTATTAACCTTGCTGGCGTTAACTCTAACAATATCGATTATCTCAGCCAGTCAATGCTCAGGGTATTAAAACCATAGTTGGGGGGGGCGTCTGGCGGCAAGCCTTAAGGGCTTACGTAGGGCCGTGTGGCTGTAATTACTTGCTGAAGACACTCTTCGATGTTAGCTCGCGGCGCTCAGCAAAGAGTTCAGTGAGCGACTGGCCGGGCTTTTTCACGATTCCTCGGGTGTTGAAGTCTTTGATGCGGTGAGTTAACTCGTTAATGTCCACATCCAAAAATACAGTTACTGCATTAGCTGTTAAATGCGCCATTCCAGCTGCGGAATACACTGCGCTACCGCCAGTGGAAACGACTTTTTTTTGCGCTTGTTCTTTTAGTAACACTGCCTCTTCAACTGCACGTACTGTCAGGTAATCACTCTGATCGAGAAGCTCTCCTATGGGCTTTCCGCACTCGAGCTCGATACTTTTATCCGTGTCCCGCGATTAGCACCCCTATAGTACTTTTCCCCGCACCAGGCATGCCGATGAGGACTATGCTGGATATTGATTTATTTAAGGTGGCCACTAATACTTGAACTCTAATAAGATTATCTGGATATTATGCCTGAAATAGAGAGAAATGATCTTACAGTCTGTATAATTACAGAAAATCATTCGGGTGAGACCTTAGATGGCACATTTTCAGCGTATTGGATTGCTTGGCAAACTTGATTTACCTGCAGTCAAGGAGTCTCTGTACAAACTAGAGAGCTTCTTAGTTAGCCAAGGTCGAGACGTCGTGTATGAAGAGCAGACGGCTAACTTGGTCGATAGAGCGGTCGATAAGACACTGCCTATTACTCAATTTTCCGGTGAAATAGACCTCGGTATTGTAGTTGGAGGTGATGGCAGTATGCTCAGTGCTAGCCGCAAAATGGCTTCATTAGGTATCCCTCTTTTGGGCATTAACCGCGGCAAGTTAGGCTTTTTAACTGATATCTCGCCTGATGAAATTGAGGATAGAGTTCTTACGGTCTTATTAGGTGAGTACAAACAAACCCGTCGATTTATGTTGGAGGCATCTGTCACCCGTAATGGGAAGATCATCGGTTCTGGTACTGCGCTTAACGACATCGTGCTGCACCCAGGCATGTCGGTTCGGATGATGACTTTTGAATTGTATGTGGATGGTGAGTTCGTCTATAGTCAACGGTCCGATGGCCTGATCGTTGCCACACCAACAGGTTCAACTGCTTACGCCTTGTCAGCAGGTGGGCCACTGTTATTTCCTGAGCTGGATGCCATGGTTGTAGTGCCCTTGAACCCTCACACCCTGAGTAGTCGACCTATAGCATTACATGGTAGCGCTCAGATTGAGCTAAAAGTGAGCACGCGCAATGAATTACGCCCACTAATCACTTGTGACGGGCAAAATGATATTGTGACCGAACCGGGGGATGTTATTACGATTCAAAAGCATGCCCATGATATTTTGTTGATTCATCCTAAAGATAATAATTTTTACGGGGTTTGTCGCTCAAAATTGGGCTGGGGTAGCCGCCTCGGCGTAGTCACAGAAAACGATTAACGTTTCGTTTGTAACGGATATTCTTAATTTATGTCTCAAGAGCCGAATTGGTATAGAGTTGCCAGGCAGTATCCAGCTGTCACTTCGCTAGTAGCCCTTAGTGCCCTTGGGGGAATGCTGGTCAGCGTAGACTACTCTGCGGCGACACAGAATCTGAGTTTCAGTGGCATTACAGACAACCAATATTGGCGCCTTATTACGCCCATATTTTTACATTTTGGCATGCTGCATTTTGTTTTTAATAGTCTTTGGTTGTCTATGCTGGGGTCGCGTATAGAGCAGTCTATGGGGTCGTTGCATCTTATTGTTGTGGTGCTAGTCAGCGGACTAGTCTCAAATATTGCACAATATAGTTGGTCTGGAACTGTAAACTTCGGCGGCATGTCCGGTGTGGTCTATGCGTTACTGGGCTATATTTGGATAAAAAACACATTGGTCCCTCAACGATTATTGTCTCTACCCAAAGGTATAGTCGGGTTTATGGTTGGATGGTTGTTTTTGTGTATGACTCCGGTGGTGACGTTTTTTATTGGTGTTGGCATCGCTAATGCGGCCCATTTAGGTGGACTATTTGTCGGGCTTTTATTAGGTTTGGCATTTGGTTTGTTACAACGGTTAAAGGGTGAGTATGGATCTTAAGCAGTTACTGAATAGTATTACCCCTGAGGTTTATGACAGCCTTAAGCGGGCGGTAGAAGTTGGCAGGTGGCCTGATAGGCGATCTCTAACGGATGAACAATTATCCCTCTGTATGCAGGCCATTATTGCGTACGAAGAGTCTATGCCAAGACATCAGCGTACGGGATATGTACCGCCAAAAAATACGGTTTGCGAGCCTCTCGATCAGAATCAAACTATAGTGTGGAAAGAATAGTGGCGTTAAAAGCCTCAGGCCACCTGACTAAAATGGATGTTAAGTTAGATGATACAGTGAGCTATCGGCTTCCTCTTGACGATAAGCGAGTTGCCTTAAATGGGTTGATAGGTGAGCATATTAGCATCGAGCACTTAGGTGATATCCACTGTGTGCACTGTGGTCGTCGTTCAAAGAAGAGTTTTAGTCAGGGCTACTGTTATCCATGTTTTATCAAATTACCTCAATGCGACACCTGTATTATGAGCCCTGAAAAATGTCACTTTCATCAGGGTACATGTCGAGATCCCGAATGGGGTGAAAAATATTGTTTCACTGACCACTTCGTATATCTGGCAAATAGCTCAGGCGTCAAGGTGGGCATTACCCGTGGCGATCAGTTACCCACCCGCTGGATTGACCAGGGGGCTACCCAAGGTCTGCCGATCTTTAGAGTTCAAACGCGCTACCAAGCGGGACTGATCGAAGACTGTCTGCGAGAACATGTGGCGGACAAAACTCATTGGCAGAGAATGCTAAAAGGTAATGCTGAACCGGTAGATTTGCCCGCTATACGAGATGAGTTAATGGCGAAATCCGAATCTGGATTAGAGTTTTTAGAGCAAGAGTTTGGTTTGCAGGCATTGCAACGTCTTTACAATGAGACCACTACAGAGATTAACTTTCCGGTTCATGAATTCCCCGAAAAAGTGAAGAGTTTTAATCTAGACAAGCAACCCCTTGTTGAGGGTGTGTTAAAAGGTATTAAAGGCCAGTATCTTATTTTCGATACCGGCGTGATCAATATTCGCAAATATACTGCCTACAACGTGCAGTTTTCAGTTAATTAATTCAAGGACATTACTAGTGAAAGACGCTTTACCGCAAACTATTTATTTAAAGGATTATAAGGTTTCTCCCTTTTTGATTGAGACTACAAACTTGGTTTTTGATCTGGGTGACCAGCAGACTTGTGTGACTACTCGGTTGGCTGTTAGGCGTAATCCCGCCAGCGCAGAACAGTCAGAGTCACTGGAACTCAACAGTAAAGGCGACGTGCAGTTGCAGTGGATAGAGATAGATGGACAGCGGTTGAATGACAGCGATTACACGTTGAGCGATAACATGCTGATATTGCCGAATTTGCCCGCTAGCTGCGTTATCACTACCGAAGTGCTGATTCAGCCTCAACTCAATACATCCATGATGGGCCTATATCGATCACGCACTATGTTCTGCACTCAGTGTGAAGCGGAGGGTTTCCGACGGATAACTTACTTCCCCGATCGCCCCGATATTATGTCCATCTTTACGGTCAAAATTGTGGCCGATAAAGCCAACTACCCAATATTACTATCCAACGGCAATGCTATTGCGCGTGCTGATCTGGAGGGTGGTCGCCACTCCATAACATGGCACGACCCATTCAAAAAGCCATCCCATCTCTTCGCCCTTGTTGCGGGTACTTTGGCCGTCGTTGAAGACAGCTTTACCACAGTATCAGGCCGTGAAATACCATTACAGATTTTTGTTGAAGAAAAAGATCTGGATAAATGCGCTCACGCTATGTTGTCATTAAAGAAATCCATGCGTTGGGATGAGGACGTTTATGGTCGTGAGTACGATCTGGATATCTTTATGATCGTGGCGGTTGACGATTTCAATATGGGTGCGATGGAGAATAAAGGTCTCAACATCTTTAATACTTCAGCGGTATTAGCCAACCCCAAAACTACGACTGACGCTTCATTTTTGCGTGTTGAAGGTGTGGTGGCCCATGAGTATTTCCACAACTGGTCAGGGAATCGCGTAAATGTTCGTGATTGGTTTCAGTTAAGCCTCAAAGAGGGCTTTACTGTATTCCGTGACTCCCAGTTTTCATCTGATATGAACTCACCCACGGTGAAACGTATTGAGGATGTTAGCTTTTTACGTACCCATCAGTTTGCCGAAGATGGCGGCCCAATGTCTCATCAGGTACAGCCAGATGCCTATATGGAGATCAATAACTTTTATACCTGGACCGTGTATGAGAAAGGCTCTGAAATCGTACGTATGTATCACACCTTGTTGGGTGCTGAAACTTTCCGCAAGGGCAGTGATCTGTACTTTTATCGCCATGATGGCGAAGCCGTCACTATCGAAGAATTTGTAACGGCGATGGAAGATGCCAGCGGTCGCGACCTTACGCAGTTCCGTCGCTGGTACAAACAGTCGGGCACGCCTGTACTTAAAGTGCGCTCTGAATATGATGCTACAACAAAGACCTATAAACTTAACTTCGATCAGAGCTGCCCTCCGACACCGGGGCAAAGTGAAAAGCTTCCTTTTGTGATTCCGGTCAAGCTTGGTCTCGTCAGTGGCAATGGTGCGGACATGCAGCTTAATGCTGCAGGTGAGACCGAGATCATCATTGAAATCACTGAGCCTCACCATCAGTTGGTGTTTGAAAATATTGATGTTGAGCCAGTACCGTCTTTATTGCGCGGTTTGTCGGCACCGGTAAAATTGGACTATCCCTACGGTACAGAGCAATTGGCCCATTTGATGGCCAATGACAGCGATGGATTTAATCGCTGGGACGCCAGTCAAACACTGAGCCTGACAGTATTAACTCAACTCATGCATGACAGCCTGCACGATCGACCCATGGTTCTCGATGGACAGTTAGTTGAAGCTTATAAAGCACTGCTGTCTGATGAATCTCTAGATTCTGCGATGGTGGCGCTGATGTTGCAGCTACCGACTGAGGCATTGCTCCATGAAGAGGCTGATACTATTCATATCGCTGCGATTCATGATGCCAGATCATTTCTTCGCACCGCTTTAGCAGGTTGTTTGGCTGTTGAGTTGGAAACCATATATGAACGCCATAATACCCAGCAAGCTTATGCCCCAAATGTGGAGCAGATGGGAAACCGTAGTCTTAAAAATGCTGCATTGGGCTATCTGATGCTGGTCGATAGCGGAGTGGAGCTGGCTTGGGCTCAATTCCAAAATGCTGACAACATGACGGATCAGTCCGCGGCACTTAGCGCGCTAGTGAATTGCCCAGCTGCTGCCGACTATGCAGCTAAAGCGTTGGCGTTGTTCCTAGAAGAATTTAAAGATGAAGCCTTGGCCATGAATGTTTGGTTACAAATTCAGGCTGCCAATAGTCAGCCTAATGCCTTAGACCGCGTTAAAGCTCTGTTGGAGCATTCAGCGTTTAGCATCACTAATCCGAATAAAATTCGCAGCCTGATCGGCGGATTTGCCAATGTCAACCATGTTAATTTTCATGCGACTGATGGTTCGGGATATGTCTTTTTAACTGAACAGATTTTGGCGCTAAATACAGTTAATCCGCAGATCGCGGCAAGGTTAGTTACGCCATTAACTCGATGGAAGAAGTTCTCCGAGCCCAACCGTGAGCTGATGCGAGATGCATTGCAAAACATCGCTAATGAGCCAAATTTGGTCAAGGACGTTTATGAAATCGCGACAAAGTCACTTTAAGGGCTAATTAGCGCCTATTACGATTTTATAGACTAGCCTTAAGGTATCAGTCTAGTGGCTGCAATCTCTGTAGCTATTGCTGCTGCTCATTTTATTAGGCACATTGATCCTGATTGATGTGTTCTGCCGATGAGCTACATCTGACCCTAAACTTTTAGGAGGCTTTCACAAGCCTCCTTTTTTTGTTCGTTAATTTTGTCGAGCAGGAGCAATGGATCAATTGATTACCATCGGCACGCGAAAATAAAGTGACAGAACATAAGGATATGACAAGGGCATTTGTCTGTTCTTTATAGTCTTGTTGGATGATGTTTTAAAACAGCGCCAACAATAAGCTAAGATAATAATATATGGCATTTTTTTGCAGGCCTACGTCCCTCAAATGACAATGACTGAAAATCTTCTTATGACGTTAACCTAAGAGGCAAATATGATTGATCACCATGATGCGTTAACAGCCGTTAACACTTATCTCTCCAGTTTAGTTAGTTCCGACCATCAGGCTATTGTTTCTCTATATGCTCATGATGCAACCGTTGAAGATCCCGTCGGCAGTGATATATTGCGTGGAACAGAGGCGATCACAAGCTTCTATCAGCATGCTACTGCAGCACTGAAAGGCGCAGAGTTGTTAGGTGATATTCGAGTGGCTGGGGATGAGGTGGCATTTCCATTTGAGATTACTGCAGATCTAGGGGCGGGAATTATGAAGGTCCAGGTAATCGATTTGTTTCATTTTAATACGGACGAAAAAGTGGACTCGATGCGAGCATTTTGGGACCAAAACAACATGAAGATGTAAATTGGATGAACCTACCATATCTTCGGGCCGAGTATCATCCGCCTACAGTGCTCGAATAACCGTAAGATCTTAGTGATTTAGGCAATAGATATATTGCTCTACTGTTTTTATATAACGATCGATACTCATATCATTGAACTCTTCATTAATTGGCACTGCATGACAGATTCTGAACGGCTGAACCACCACTCTAGGCACGTAAATTTATATACCTAAAGGCCGCCTTACTAAGATGCGAGCACACTCGAGCACTAAATTTAAGTCAGAATAGCAAGTTGAACGCCCAGTCTTCGTCTGCCGACAAATCGGCGGCTAATCCGAATGGACGAAGCGGCAATTCAGCCATAGCCCTAGACTTAGACTTACGCGCAAGCCTAGGCTTCGTCTGGCTAGCCTAGATTAGTCATCACACATACTATTTAGAGATCTTGTTATGCAATGGTATACCGGCAACGTTTTTTACGACACATTACTCATTGTGGGCTTTATTTATACAGCCTTGATTTTGGTCAGTAGTTTTTTTGGCACGGCTCAGTATGGCGGTCGATTTGGCGCCCGAGGGAAAGGAATGAAACTTGGCTCTAAGCTTGGCTGGGTTGTCATGGAGTCTCCCGGCCTACTAGTATTTCCTTTGGTGTATGTGGCAGGCAGCAATGCACTAGAACCTGTACCTCTTTTCTTTTTGTGTATTTGGATGATTCACTACACTAATCGTGCGCTCGTCACCCCATTACTTATGCGTGTGCAACCCGGCGCGCAATCGTCATTCGCCCTCAACGTGGTTTTTGCCGGATGGTTTACATTATCGCTACATGGCTACTTTAATGCGGCGTACATATCTGAACTAGGCGACCAATACACGATAGGATGGTTTAGCGACCCACGCTTTATTGTTGGGCTGCTTTTCACTCAATATTTACTCAGACACCATTCTGCGCAATTTGCGCTCGTTGCATCCAAATCCAAACGAGCCTCGCTATAAAATACCGTATGGCGGCTTATTCAAATGGGTAAGTTGCCCTCAATATTTCGGCGAAATATTATCATTTATTGGCTTTGCCGTTATGACTTGGAACTTAGGTGCCGTATTTGTATTGGCAATGACCGCTGGAAATCTAATTCCTCGAGCGATATATACGCACAAATGGTTCCACAAAAACTTCGAGGATTATCCGGCAGAGCGCAAAGCGATAATTCCATTTATTCTGTAGTCTGCAAACAGGACTTTTTGCTAGCCAACACTCACATTAATGGGCGCTTAGAACATCTACGGAATGGGACGTGCAACGCAACAACGCGACGCCTTGCAGTCTCAATGACGGAATTGAACTGGAAGGTAGACGTTGAGGTGACTATAGCGGCATTAAGCAGTGGCTAGTCGATTTTACTGATTTTTAAGAAAATGTTGCTAAGCTTTTCAGGATCAAACTGACCAGCATAGACTGTTGGGTGGCGCCAGTTTTGGCAAATATTGATCGTAATTGAGCGCGTGCTGTATTGCGTGCAATGCCGAGCAAAGCCGCACTCTGATCAAGCGTCTCTCCCGCAGCTAAGTGCTTGGCCAACATAGCTTCGGCACGGGTTAGTTTGTACAGAGAGCGTAGCATCTTAATGTCAATTTCGTATTTTTTGGCGGGATCGCTAATAAAGATCATCAAGTGTGGGGTTTTAGTTGATTCGACCGTTTGGTCGACCGTTAATGGTTTGATTAACAGCTCTAAATGCACGGCGCCCGAAGGTCTCTCAACCGTCATTGCATTGACAGGTGGAATGGTTTGCTTGCGCTGTGCGTCGATAACCTCAGAGATGTAATCATTCAGCTTATGTTTATCATTCGTGTTATCTAGATGCAACTGGTCGTTAATAATATAGATTCCGTCTTTCTGGACGAGAAACTCCTCGGCGGCTCTATTTTGATTAATGACCTTACCTCTTTCATCCAGAGTAATGATGCCAATGGAAAGCCCTGATATGGTATTGGAAAAAAGCTTTCGTTCACTGTCGAGCTGAATTAGTTGCATTCCGTTGGCAACAGCGCGCTGTATATGCTGGCCAATTTCGGCCACAAAAGCCTTTTCTTCCTTATTAAAATTAGAGGCAGTTTTTGGGCGACAAAATCTGACTGTAAAGCGCTGGCCGTTGGCGTTTCTTAGGTCTAGGCCCATCATGTGATAGATATTAATGGGGGCCATACACATCGTGTATAACTTGCTGCTTTCAAGGGACTTATAGGATATGCATTCATCCAGAGTTACCGCTTTACCCCAGGGTAGGTTATGCATGAGATCTGATGTGTAATACCTGTCGGTATAGGGGTTTTCGTGATCGTCAATTAGGGTCTTTTGAAGTATATCGCAAGAAATAAAGAGCAGGCCACCATCATCACCTATGGGCTCTCTAAGGGTCATTGATGCAAAGTTAAGCTTCAGAATTTGCCTTATATTTTCAAGGAAACTGTTATAAGGATCTTCTTCAATATGGCCATCATAAATGTAGCCAAGAAGTTTACTAAATTTTGCAATTGATAGGCATTCAAGCATAAAGAATTGTAAAACCTTCGTTTGATAGTGGGCTTAAAAACCGTAGTTACACCTTTATATTAGACGCGATTGCCTAATATAAGTCGATAACTTTAGAATACGCAAGAAAATAAAATTCAGAGAGAGCTATCCAGGTTGAATCTTAGGATAACTATGAAATGGATTTAGGTGAAATAACGTTTAGTGCTTTGCCGCAGCGGCCATTTCGATGGCAATGTCCTCAATCAAATCTTCTTGGCCACCAACGGTCCTTCGTCGAGCCATTTCTAATAAAATTTGATGGGAGGGCACGCCGTATTTTAATTCGGCCCGCTTAGCGAAGAGTAAGAATGAAGAATAGGCTCCAGCATAGCCCAGTACTAAAGCATCACGGCCTAGCCTTACAGGCTCATCCATTATGGGGATGACCTGCTCCTCTGCGGCATCCATGAGCTTAAATATATCGATACCGGTTGTGGCACCCATGCGGTCTAAGACGGCAGCCATGACTTCAAGCGGCGTATTGCCGGCACCAGCACCCAGGCCTGCGGCAGAGCCGTCAATGCGGTCCGCGCCAGCTTCTAGGGCCGCCAGAGAGTTTGCCACACCCATAGCTAGGTTATGATGCCCGTGGAACCCAATCTGGGTGTCTTTACTTAACTCAGAGCGCAACAGTGCAATTCGCTCAGTGACATCATCTGGGAGCATATAGCCGGCTGAATCGGTGCAGTAAATGCAGTTCGCACCGTAGGACTCCATCAGTTTTCCCTGTTCTAATAGCTGTTCGGGAGTGACCATATGAGCCATCATCAAAAAGCCGACCGTATCAAGCCCCATCTGCTGGGACAGGTTGATGTGCTGGCGAGACACATTAGCTTCGGTGCAGTGCGTGGCTACTCTAATTGTTGTTACACCGCACCCAGCGGCCATGCGTAAATGATCTACAGTACCTATGCCGGGGAGCAATAAGGCAGATATTTTAGCTGTTTTAACCCTATTTACTACTGCTGTTATATATTCTTCGTCTGTGTGAGCCGCAAAGCCATAATTGAGTGAGGCACCACCCAGACCATCGCCGTGGGTCACCTCAATCAGTGGCACACCAGCGTCATCAAGCGCACCCGATATATTAATCATTTGTTCTATGGAGATTTGGTGTTGCTTAGGATGCATTCCGTCGCGGAGACACATATCATGGAGAATTACATTTTTACCTGAAAGATTCATAAGAGCACTCTTTACTAAAAAATTAATGTCAGTGGCATGATTAGGTAGACTGCTGAGCCAGCATTTCCGCTGTGCGCAGTCCCGCGGCAGTCATAATGTCGAGATTACCTGAGTATTTTGGCAGAAAGTCTCCCAGACCTTCGACCTGAACTGAAATAGTGACCTTATTGCCGTTAAAAAGAGGTGTGTTGAGCATGATAAAGCCCGGGACATACTTCTGAACCTCCGCAATCATGTTTTCGAAAGAAGCAGTGATAGCGGGTTGGTCAGGAGTGTCGACAGTTAAGCAATGCACCGTATCACGCATGACTAGAGGTGGCTGTGCAGGATTAATAATGATAATGGCTTTACCTTTACCCGCCCCGCCGACACTCTCAATGGCGGATGATGTCGTGCGGGTGAATTCGTCGATATTATCCCGGGTGCCCATACCTACTGATTCAGATGCGACAGTGGCCACAATTTCGGCGTAAGAGACGGCCTGCACACGGCTCACAGCCGCCACTAAAGGTATCGTAGCTTGGCCGCCACAAGTCACCATGTTTACATTGCTGTGATGACCTTCTTTAAGCAACTGTTCAAGATTGACCGGGGGCACGCAATAAGGGCCAATGGCCGCTGGAGTTAGATCGATCATAATGACGCCGCGAGAGGTTAACTTCTGTGAATTCTCAGCATGCACATAGGCTGAAGTAGCATCGAAGGCTATCTTTATGTTATCTGCTTCAATAAAATCGAGCACACCGTCTACGCCATCAGTGGTGACTTTAAGTCCGTAGTCGTGAGCACGCTGAATGCCGGGTGATTCGTCAATGCCCACCATCCAAACAGGCTCTATCCAGTCGCTGCGCAGCGCCTTCATTAAAAGGTCTGTGCCTATATTACCTGGCCCGATAATTACAGCGCGTAGTTTGTTTGTCATAAAGAGTTCCTTAGTTGTCTATCTCGCTACAGGAAGAAACAGGTAGCGGTACAGGTATCAATGTCGATTCCAGATAGCTCTAGATGCATATGGTCGCCAGCCTGAACCGGTTCTAAGGGCACCAGCGAGCCGGAAAGAATGACTTCCCCCGCAAGAAAGGGGATATCCAAAGCCCCGAGGGTATTAGCCAGCCAAGCCACGGCAGTAAGTGGATTTCCTTGGACCGCTGAACCCTTTCCTTGACTAATAAGGGTTGAGTTTTTATAGACTTTAATTTCGAGGTTAGCCAAATCAATACCCTTTGGATCTATCTCAGCACTACCCAGTACATAAACACCGCAGGAGGCGTTGTCAGAAATCGTGTCCTGTATCATTATTTGCCAATTTTCAATTCTCGAGTCGACAATTTCAAAGCAGGGCATAATGCATTGGGTTGCATTAAGTACATCGAGTTCAGTTACCCCAGGCCCTTTAAGGTCTGATTTTAGTCGAAACGCGATCTCGGCTTCAGCGCGGGGCTGAATCAGGTTGCCTCGAACGCGAATCTCGGCGTGGTCGGCGTAGGCCATGGTATGGGTAAGAAAGCCAAAGTCAGGCTGGAATACGCCCAGCATATCTTGCACCGCGGCTGAGGTAACGCCAATCTTTTTGCCAACCACCAACTCGTTGTTGTTGTCCATGCGCAATTGCAGGACCTGTCGAGAGATATGGTAGGCGTCGGCAATAGAAATATCAGGATACTCTTCAGTTAAGGGCGCAATGGTCGCTCCCTGCTTTAAGGCAGCATAAAGTTGCGATGCGATGGACTCAATTAAAGCGCTCTGTATAGCCATAGCAGATATCCTGATTAATTATCCTTCAAAAATTCAATGCACTGTTTGTTAAAATAGGTGCTGTGCTCCACCATTACCCAGTGACCACATTGGCTGAGCATGTTCATTCGAGCATCATTACACTGGCTTATAACAGTGTGTGCACCTGAGATGGGGCAAAATTTATCTTGATAGCCCCAAAACCCCAAGATAGGAACGCTAAGCTCCGCCAAACGATGACTTAGGTTTGGTATCTGCATGGTAGCTAATACTTGGGGATTTTGTAATTGCAAGATTTTCCAGCGTTCATTAACAAGTTGCTCCGTCACATGCTTTGGATCAAAAACCAATAGTTTTAACAACTCACCCAGTACATCTTTGGTAAATTCGGGTGACCCCATTGGGTATTTAACCATCGCTTGGATACCTTGAGTGGCAAAGTAGACCTCGCGCTCTTCAACCCCGCCGGTAGCCATCAATATTAAATGGCTTACTTTTTCTGGGTGCTCTAATGCATAACCAATCGCGATAGCCCCGCCCAAAGAGTTGCCCACGAGAATCGCGCTATTGATACTTTTGTAGATCATAAATTCATCGAGATACTGGGTGAAGAAATCTAAGCTATAGATCGCATCAGTGGGCTTGCTGGTATATCCGTAGCCAGGTATATCAATAACTATGGTGGTGTATCCAGCTTTGTGAAATGCATCAGTGTTTTGTTTGAAATTACTCCAACCACTGGCGCCAGGGCCGCTACCATGAATAAAGACAACCGTAGGTGCATCCGCATTGCTTGAGCGCAACTCAAGATAATGAAGGTTCATCCCATTACTAAGGTTTGCGTAACTGCCTTCTGGAACCGTCCCTGCCATAATAAATCTCGATTAAATAAAGAAGTCAGAATTTCCAACGCCTAAGAGCGTGGCGCCTAGGTTTCGCGCGAACATCGCAGGACTATTGGCAACATGGGCACGGGCAATATGGATGTCATTCCATATTTGTTGGAGAGCGTGTCCAGCATACACTGAGCGTCCGCCTGCTACATCAAACAGCCTGTCGATACCTTCAATACATTTTTCTATTACCAAACTTGACTGATAACGATAGAGAATTCGCTGATTGATCGAAGGCTGCCAATTATTGCTTTGCATCTCATCGAAGTTTTTAAACATAATGGTTTGGCATTCATCAATAATATTACTAACAAACGCGATTCGCGTCTGAGTTTCAACATCTCCAGCAAGCTTTGTCATGTCAGTACTAGCGGTATTGCGGTCTGACAAAAACAACTCTAGCCCCTTACTTAGCGCACCAATAGCGGGGGTGCAGACTACTCGTATAAAGACTTGGGCCCATGGCATTTGATACATTGGGTTGGGTTGACTTTGCACACAATTGAAGCCGTCCATTTGCTTGTGAGTGCGATGATCAGGAACAAATACGGGTGTATCTATCACTACGTCATTAGAGCCTGTTCCCTGCAATCCCATCACATGCCAGGTATCTTCGATATTATAATCATCTCGTGGAATCAAAAAGGTGCGATAGCCTTCGGTAGGAATTACGCCACCGAGAAGCGCCCAGTTGCAGTGATCTGACCCAGAGCTCCAGCCCCAGCGGCCACTCACCATAAAGCCACCATCAACGATTTCAACTCTCGCACCGACGGGGTTATATGAGCTACTGATGAGGGTGGTGGGATCGTCTGAAAACACGTCTTGTTGAGCTTGCGGGTCCATCAGTGCAATTTGATAGGGATGCACGGCGACAATCCCGCACGCCCAAGCAGTACTCATGTCCGCCTTGGCAATGGCGAGATGGTCCTGGAAGAATTCTTGAGGGGTATGTTCAGAACCTCCTAATGATTTAGGTAGAAGCATTCCAAAGAAACCACAGTCTTTTAGCGCCTGAATATTCTCAGCGGGTATTTTGCGATTTGCCCTGCCTTGATCGGCATTTTTGGCAATGATATCTAGAACGTCTTGGTTCACAGTGTGCATCTTCTAGCCCTCTCAAGCATTGCTTATACGTGTCATTACTTAATTATTTAGCTACGCGACCTCGGTGTATTTCCCTCGGTAGAACAGCAGTGGATTGGTGTGTGATTCACGCTCGTTATTGTCAAAATCTAGGACTCTACCGACAATAATTTCATGATCTCCTCCGTCATATTTATGCTCTACAGAACATTGAAAACAGGTGTTGTAATCGGCAAGAATAGGAACACCCTCTATTCCTGACCTCCATGCTTCGTTGGCAAACTTATCCGCATTACGAGTTGCACAAATAGACGATAGCTCCTTCTGACCTCCGTGCAGAATATGTACGGCAAAATGCTCTGACTTAGAGAAAGCGTCAAAGCTTTTGGCTTTCTTATCAATGCTCCACAGTACTAGAGGAGGGTCAAGGGACACTGAGCAAAAGCTGTTAGCGGTCATTGCCACTGGAGTCTTAGCAATCAAGTCAACCTTACACAGTGCGGTGACAACGGTCACTCCTGTAGCGAAGGAACCAAACGCGTCACGTAAATCTCGAGGGTCAATGTCAGACATAAAACAGCATTCTCTTTGTAGAAATTGATATGGGAAAAGCGATGCCATAGTCGCAATATTAGCGATTTTGCGCATACCCCATTTGAATTAGGCTGTATCTATTAACCCTGCCCGACACTGAAATCATGACCCCAAAAGCTAGGAACTGTACTTTCAAATACGCTAAATTTGTTCCAATCTTCAATGGTTCTACCTTCTGCGCCATACTCGATGTCAAAATTACCTGGCGAACGCATATAGAATGACAACATATGATCATTGGTGTGACGGCCAAGAGTCCCTGAGAGATTTACTCCTTGTGCAATGCGTCGATCATTCGCTAGCCCAACCTCATCAACTGATTCAGCTTCAATCATTGCGTGCACGCATCCGGCAGGGAAATCCATCTCAAATAAGCCTATGGTGTGGTGACGTTGATTGCAGTGCATAAACCAAAGCCGCTTATTAAGCTCTGCTGGGTCGTCGCTGAATTTAATATTCATTAAATCAGAGAGGCCAAAGCCCAGCACATCAGTATAAAATGCACTGGTTTCATCGAAATTAGGGGCAGGCAGAACGACATGGCCCAAGCCCATTTCACCAGTGACAAAACCACTGACCCCAACCGGAGAGACCATTCTTTTAGAATTGGATACCGGACCCCAGTAAAGCTCATGTTGATTCCCCGCAGGGTCGCTAAACATAACTAATTCGGTGACACAGCGTTGCTGTGTGAGTTCAGGGCTAGCATTGGTGACGGTTACTCCGGCCGCTGCCAATCTGGCTACTGTGTTGGCCATATTTTCTTGATTCGTGGCTTCCCAGCCGCAAAACCCAAAACTATCGGCTTTTGATTGCTGGATAACCATGCGAAAAGGGCGTTCGTCCATTTTCAGTAATAAGCTATTATCGCTTGAATACTGATCAGTGACATCTTGCAAACCAAGCACCTGAGTCCCGTATATTTGCCATTGACTGAGGTCGGTACTGTTTATTCCGATGTATCCAAGGCTTTGTATTGTCATTCTATTTCTCCATTAATTCTATTATGGTCTAGTGTTTTTGATCAACTGCAAGACTGCGCAACTGCATTTTTAATACTTTTCCAGAGGCGTTGAGTGGCAGGCTGTCGATTACCTGGACCCGCCTGGGAACCTTATAATTTGCAATGTGATCACGGCTCCAGCTAATCAATTGCTGCTCGTCTAATGAGCAGCCACTCTCTAAAACAACCCAAGCCATAGCAACCTCGCCTAAACGCACATCAGGGATACCAATGACAGCACAGCTAGCGATAGAGGGGTGTTGTGATAACTGGTTTTCGATCTCTGCGGGATAACAATTAAACCCACCGGTAATAAACATATCTTTAAGACGATCAGTGATTGATAGATTGCCATGGTTATCTAAGAAACCTATATCACCGGTGTGCAACCAACCATCGTTGTCGATTGACTCTGCAGTTGCCACTGAATTTTCAAAATAACCAAGCATGATATTAAATCCTCTAACCACAATTTCGCCTGCATGGCCTGCCTCTAAAGGCTGGCCATGCTCATCGACACATCTAAGCTCAATTCCAGGTATAGCGCGGCCAGAGGTGGTTGCTACCGTTGAGTCAGAGTCCTCATGTCGACACATGCTGACCAACCCACAGGATTCTGTAAGACCGTAGGCGGTCAGGACTGTTTTGATCCCTAGTGTCTGTCGTATGTTAGTAATCAGCTCTACCGGGATGACGGCAGCACCAGTGGTGGCTTTCGATAGAGTTGATATATCGAAGTCATTGAGGCGGGGTGACGATAAGATAGACTGAAATAGAGCCGGAGGCCCTGGCATCATGGTTATTCGTTCACGCTCAACGCGCTGTAGAATTAATTCTGGATCGAAGACCTGATGAGGTATTAGCCTAGTGCCACGCATTAGACAGGCAAGAATACCCGCTTTGTAGCCAAAGCTATGGAAAAAGGGATTTATGACCAGATAGCGATCGTTCTCATCAAGCCCCAGTAACTCTGTCCATATTTTAAAGGTACGAATGTTTTGTTCGTGAGACGTCATCACACCCTTGGGTGCCCCTGTAGTGCCAGAGGTGAAAAGAATATCTGACAGATCAGTTGGTTGGATTTCGACTATCCGTTGCTCTAAGGCATCACTGCCATGCTTGGTGAGATGTTGCTCGCCACTGTCATAGAAGTCATTCCATGAAAGTGGGTCATTAGCCGTAGGGTTAAAAACCACAATGTCATTAACCGAACCAAAATCTTCGTTGGCGAGCATTTGAGTGTAATCAGTGTTGAGAAAATCGCCCACACTAAATAAAACAGATGCAGAGGCGCGGCGCAGTATATCAGCCGCCTCGCTTCCTTTGTATCGAGTGTTTATCGTTACCAGTACGCCACCGGCGGTCTGTATGCCCATTGCTGCGATGACCCATTGGTACATGTTGGGGGCCCAAATGGCGGCTTTATCACCGAGTTTAAAATCCCGCGACATAAGCGCGGCAGCTACATTGCGTGACTGCTCCTGAAGCTGCCGAAAAGTAATCATGTAACCATTGTCATCGACAAACACACGATCATCAAAATGGGCTGCAGCTGCGTTGATAAGCTGCGGAATGGTTTTGCTGTTGCAGGGGCTATCAGCAGTGTTGTTGACCATAGTGGCTTCAGTTTTCTTTAATTGGCTTTCAATATATTTGAGTGAGGCTTTTTTGTCATAGTCCTAATGGATGATGATTGCCTAAGGGCCACCTCACATAATCTGGTTTCTGCATTTATACTATTGCTTCGACGTCTATGGGTGGCCTTGAATACTTTTGGGGCGAGCCAATGTTCCCGTAGCGTTATTTTTAATCAGGTTTTGGAGTTGCGCCATGAACAAGATAATGTCCGCTGAGCAGGCAATTGCACAGATTAGTAATGGCATGACTGTCGGCATTGGCGGTTGGGGTCCTCGACGAAAACCAATGGCTCTGATACGAGAGATCCTTCGCTCAGATTTAACAGATCTAACCATCGTTGCCTATGGCGGGGCTGATGTCGGTATGCTGTGCGCAGCGGGCAAGGTTAAAAAGGTCATCTTTGCCTTTGTCTCCCTTGATTTCATTCCTCTTGAACCCTATTTTCGGCAAGTTCGCCAGAATGGCAGCATCCAAGTGATGGAAGTTGATGAAGGTATGCTTTTGCTGGGTCTTCGAGCAGCGGCGTGGAAAATACCCTTTATTCCAACCAGCGTTGGTCTAGGTACCGATGTGATTAAAAACAACAGTGACCTGGCTATTATCGCCAGCCCTTATGATGAAAAAGACTGGGTCGCTATGCCGGCATTGAAACTGGACGTATCGCTGGTCCATGTCGATAAGGCTGATAGTCGAGGTGTATGCCAAATCAAAGGTCCAGATCTTTACATGGACGATTGGTTTGCCCGCGCTGCAGAGGTGACCATCGCGAGCTGCGAAGATATCGTCGACTCGGACTATTTTTCGCCCTCAGATGAAGCTAGACATGTTCATTGGGAGCGGTCTGAAACGACAGCTGTAGTGCATCTTCCCTGCGGGGCTCACCCGACGTCTTGTCCTCCATTGTATGGTTTTGATGTGGCGCACTTCAAACTCTATAACGCGACAACTAAAGAGGGTGGCTTCGATCATTACCGTGATACCTATATTGCTGAAAAAGATGAGCAGGAATACCAAGAAGCGGTGGGAGGGGTGGATAAGATCAAGTCTATTCCCTTGCCAATTTATTAATAATTATTTTGTAATGGATTAAAGTTAATGACGACAACGGCCGCAGAATACAAACTATGTGAATTGATGATTTGCGCAGCTGCCGAGACCTTTAGAGGAAATGGCGAGGTGCTAGCGACGGGTATTGGGGTCATTCCCCGTTTGGCGGCGAGTCTTGCAATGAAATCCTGTAATACCGACTTGATGATGACTGATTCTGAGGCTTGGATGCTAAGTGAACCCAATGCAGTGAGCGGAAGGCATTTTGGGGAAGGACAGAAACAAGAATCTTGGATGGGCTTTTCTCGGATATTTGACAACGTTTGGGGTGGTAAGCGCCATGCGCTAGTTGGCCCAAGTCAGATCGATCGATTCGGACAAACTAACATTTCGGCCTTGGGTGGTACTTATGAGCAACCTAAAGTTCAAATGCTGGGTGTACGAGGTTTTCCAGGTAACTCTATTAGCCACGCTAACTCTTTTTATGTCCCAGCACACAGCAAGCGTGTATTCGTTGAAGGTGAGTGTGATGTTGTCTGCTCTATAGGCTATAACGCTGGGCGATTGCCTAGAGGTTATGGTTTTGATGATATTGACATCCGCCGAGTAATCACAGACCTCTGCGTTATGGATTGGCAAGGGCCTAATCATCAGTTACGACTGCTGACCTTGCATCCTGGAATTACGGTACAGCAAGTGATCGATAATACCGGCTTTGCAGTGCATGTCGGCGATGAAGTCACCACTACTGCAGGGCCTACGATTGAGCAGATTGCCATAATCGCGTCCTTAGACCCTGTTGGAATCCGCCACAAACAGTTAGCGGATAATCCTATGGGTGACCGACGCTAACCTTATTTTGACCTGAGCAAAAATGCGAGAGAAAAGTTATGACTGACAACCAAAAAACTAAAACTAAAACTAAAACTAAAACTAAAACTGAAGTCGATATCGTGCTCTATTCTGTGGCGAAAGGCGTTGCCACAATTACTATGAATCGCCCGAAATATAACAATGCCCAAAATGGGCGCATGACCTATGAACTAGACGCCGCGTTTCAGCGTGCAGTAGCCGATGACGAGGTTAAGGTGATAGTGCTTAAAGGCAACGGCAAACATTTCTCAGCTGGCCATGACATTGGCACTCCTGGACGTGATATCAACGAAAGCCAAGATCGAGTTACTCTTTGGTATGACCACGCCAATAAAGATGGCGGTGAGTTCTTATATGTGCGAGAAGCCGAGGCTTACTTGGGTATGTGCCGTCGCTGGAGAGATATTCCCAAGCCGACCATTGCGGCAGTGCAGGGCGCCTGTATTGCTGGAGGATTAATGTTGGCATGGGTCTGTGATCTTATAGTTGCTACTGACGATGCTTTCTTTTCAGATCCGGTGGTACGAATGGGTATTCCTGGGGTCGAATATTTCGCCCACCCCTTTGAACTACCCCCTCGTATCGCCAAAGAATTCCTGTTTTTAGGTGATCGTATGTCTGCCCAAAGAGCAGAACGGATGGGTATGGTCAATCGTCTATCGACCCGAGAGACCCTAGATGCCGACGTAGATGCTATTGCGGCAAAAATAGGCACCATGCCGCGCTTGGGTCTGGCCTTAACCAAACAGGCGATTAACAATATTGAAGACTTGCGGGGTAAGCGTACCGGTATGGACGCGGCTTTTGCTTGGCATCACTTTGCCCATGGCCACAATGAGTTAGTGTCTGGTGACAAACTTGGTGGTTTTGACGCGAAAAAGATGGCTGAGGAGAACAAAAACCAGGACAAAACCTAAGGGTCAGTTTTGCAAGATAATATCTTCCTAATAGGGTTACCCAAACAGGGGTAATAGGTACATGTACTATGAAATTGACATACACAGTTGAAGAGCAGGGATTTCGTCTACAAGTCCGTCAGTGGCTAGTGGACAATCCGCCCAAACAGCCCCTCAACTCCTTTGACACACAAAAATCGCGTCAGGAAACTGGGGGATGGTGACCTGGCCAAAGGAATATGGTGGCAGAGGCTGCAATCTTATTGAGTGGCTTATTTTTGAAGAAGAATATTATCGTGCTGGAGCACCTTTAAGGGTTAATCAAAACGGCATCTTCTTGCTCGGCCCAACGTTAATGGAATATGGTACTGACGAGCAAAAAGAGCGTTTTATTAGTGCGATGGCCAGTGGCGATGAAATTTGGGCTCAAGGTTGGTCAGAACCGGGTGCCGGTTCTGATATGGCAGCAATAAGATCTAAGGCGACTCGAGATGGCGATGAGTATGTTATTAACGGCCAGAAAATATGGTCGAGCAGAGCCGTATTTGCTGACTGGGTGTTTTGCATATTTCGCACTGACCCAGATTCAAGCCGACATCACGGATTGTCATTTATGCTTGTTCCACTAGACGCAGAAGGTGTCACCGTTCGCCCCATCGAGCAACTTAACGGCCTGCCAGGGTTT
>LWDU01033631.1_pt1 | contig 24550 bp, 20 predicted proteins | sample 727161 | NCBI WGS metagenome assembly LWDU01 (sample SAMN04566230, study PRJNA314399) | hydrothermal vent metagenome | isolation source: deep sea hydrothermal plume seawater | place: Mexico: Gulf of California, Guaymas Basin | collected 2004-07-11
TCATATCGTCCGTGTATTTAAAAAACAGATCAATTCTATTTAGTGGCTTTTCTTTTATTAATTCTGGCCATTCAATTAAAGTAATACATTGTTCTGTATTTTCAAACAAACCTATATTTTGAATATCTTTCACATTCTTTAAACGATAAAGATCGTAATGCTTTATGGTAAAATCTTTTATATCGTATTCAAAAACAATATTGAAAGTAGGACTTAAAACTTCACTTTTTTTTATTTTATTTTCTAGTTCGTAATTGTTAATTAGCATTCTTGCAAATGTAGTTTTACCAACGCCAATTTCTCCATACAAAAAAATACTGTCTCCTGGTGATGCTATTTTTTTGATATTATTAGCTATTTTTTCTAAATCACTAAGAGATGAAATTTTCATCTTACTGCCAGTCTAGTAACGATAAGTATCTGGTTTATAAGGTCCTTCGGGTGTTACGCTAATGTAGTCTGCTTGATCTTTTGATAATTTTGTTAATTTTGCACCAACTTTATCTAAATGTAATCTTGCTACTTTTTCATCAAGAAGTTTTGGTAAAACATAAACTTTTTTTTCATATTTATCAGAATTATTCCATAACTCTATTTGAGCCGCCACTTGATTTGTAAATGAAGCGCTCATGACAAAACTCGGATGACCGGTAGCACAACCTAAATTCACCAATCTTCCCTCCGCCAAAAGAATAATTCTTTTTTTATCTGGAAACTCTATTTCGTGTACCTGGGGTTTTACTTCTAGCCACTTATAATTTTTTAATGCATCTACTTGAATTTCGTTATCAAAGTGTCCTATATTACAAAGTATTGCTCTATCTTTCATCTTTCTCATATGATCCGCAGTAACAATGTCCTTGTTTCCAGTTGCTGTAACAACGATGTCGGCTTCTTTAATCATTTCATCCATTAATACAACTTCATATCCTTCCATTGCCGCCTGTAGCGCACATATTGGGTCCGTTTCTGTAACCATTACCCTCGCTCCATTTTGTCTTAGGGAAGCGGCACTTCCTTTACCAACGTCACCAAATCCAGCAACAATTGCAACTTTTCCTGACACCATAACATCAGTTGCTCTTTTAATTCCATCAACTAAACTTTCTCTACATCCATATAGGTTATCAAATTTTGATTTTGTTACAGAATCATTAACGTTAATAGCTGGAATTAATAATATTTTTTGTGACTCCATTTTTTTTAATGCTTTTACTCCAGTAGTTGTTTCCTCCGAAACACCTTTGATAGATTTTAGCCTTTCCTTATAATCTTTGTGCATCAAAGCAGTTAAATCTCCACCGTCATCCAGAAGCATATTTGCTTTCCAGTCTTTTTTACCTTCAATAGTTTGCTTTACACACCACCAATATTCTTCTTCTGTTTCACCTTTCCATGCAAATACTGGAATTCCAGATTTAGCAATAGCAGCAGCTGCATGATCTTGAGTAGAAAAAATATTACATGATGACCATCTAACTTCCGCTCCTAAATCTACAAGTGTTTCTATTAACACGGCTGTTTGAATTGTCATATGAAGACATCCAAGAATTTTTGCTCCTTTAAGTGGAGGCTTCCCTTTATATTCTTTTCTCAATGCCATTAACCCTGGCATTTCAGTTTCAGCTAACGAGATTTCTTTTCTTCCAAAATCTGCTAGAGATATATCTTTTACTTTAAAATCTTTCATCGCAAATGTTTTTAACAACTATAATTTAAATAATCAACTAAGATTAAAGTTTTGGAAATATAACCTCAACTCGAGCACCATTTTGATTTATATTATTTGACGCATTTATAATTCCACCATGTAATTCAACTAAGTTTTTAACTATATTTAAACCTAGTCCAGAATGCTCACCAAATTTATCTGGTCTATTACTATAAAATCTTTCAAATATTTTGGTTAATTTTTGCTCTTTAAATCCTTTGCCTTGATCAATAACACTCAAAATAACTCTGTCATTTTGATCTTTTGTAATTTCAACTAAAATTATTTTATTATTTTCACTAAATGAAATTGAGTTATCTAAAAGATTAGCAAGTATCTGTTCAATCCTATTTTCAATACCTAATATTTTAAATTCTTTAATTGAACTATTAATCTTTAGCTGAATTTTAATACCTCTTTTAGTAATATAAATATTGTTAAAATCATCAACAACTGATTGAGCTATGAATTTTAGATCTATTTTGTTCATTTGCTCTTTACTTAATGCAACCTCATCTTTTAACATTTGAGAATAATCTGTAATTAGCCTTTCAATACGTTCTACATCATGAGTTAAAATTTTGACTAATTTTTTTCTCTGGTTTTTATCTTCAGTATCACTAATAATTTCAGATGCACTTTTTAATGATGCTAATGGATTTCTTATTTCATGTACTAAATCACTTGAGAAATTTTCTGCAATATTAATTCTTTTATGCAAATCATTAGTCATATCATCAAGAGATTGTGATAGCATTCCCAGTTCATCATTTCGTTTTTTTAAATTTTGAATATTTGATTTTTTTTTGCTTTTTTCTTTAATAATTTTTGTATATTCAACTAAGTTTTTAATTGGTTTTAAAAAATACCTATTAAGAACAAACGAAAAAATAAATATTACAATAGCAACAACAAAGGCTGTTCTGATTATGAAATTTTTTCTTTCATTTATTGCAGTTCTTATTTCATTGGCATTTTCTGATATTACAAGATATCCAATGCTTTCACCTTTAACAGTCACACTTTTAATAGTTGTTAGCAAAAATTGATTATAGGTTTCTTCTATATAAGTATAAGGCTTTCCAAAATCGTTCGACGCCACATAATTAATTAAAACATCGGTTAAAGAAATTTTCTGGTTTTTTTTGTTAATTTTTTTTTTTTCTGAAGTTTTACTCTTAGTATAAACAATATCCTCTTCGATAATATCAAGCCTCTTAGAAAATGATCTGGGATCTAAATCTAATGTGTCAGTATCCCCTATTAAATTAAATCTATTATCAAATAATATTACTCTATCTAAATTCTGAAATAAAAATCTTGTTGAAAATAAAAATCTTCGAATATCATTCTCATTAAATTCTATATTTAATCTTTGTATATGATCTATGGTATTTTCAATAATTTGAATATGATTTACGGCTTTTTTTTTAATTAAATTTGGCTGAACTGTTTTAAGATAAATAATTGTAAACGTTCCAAGAACAACAAAAATAACTAAATTTATGAATAAAAACTTTTTAAGTATTGATAGATTTTTTAAAAAAAAATTGGACATTAACTAACGTTCCATCTATACCCGCTTCCATATCTAGTTTCTATGGCAGAAAAATTTGTATCAATTTTTTTAAATTTTTTTCTAATTCTTTTAACATGACTATCTATTGTTCTATCTTCAATATCAGTATCTTCTCTATATGCTATGTCCATTAATTGAGATCTCTCTTTAATAATACCGGGTCTTTTTGCTAATTCTTTAACTATTAAAAACTCGGTAGTAGTCAATTTATCTGGTAATTGCTTTCCATCCCATTCGCATTCTAATTGGGATGGATCCAACTTCAATTTTCCATGAGCAATTATATTTTTTGTATCTTCAATATTATTGGTATATTTTTTTCTTAGTTGAACTTTAATTCTTTCAATTAGAACTTTGATTGAAAAACCTCCAGATTTCTTTACAAAATCATCTGCTCCTAATTTTAAACCTAATAACTCATCAATTTCATCGTCTTTGGATGTCAAAAAAATAACTGGCAAAGAAGTTTTTTTTCTTAATTTTTTAAGTAGTTCTTCTCCATCCATTTTTGGCATTTTAATATCTATCACAGCTAAATCAGGTGGAGTTCTTGATAAACCTATTAGAGCACTCTCTCCATCTACGTAAGTTTGTACTTTAAAACCTTCTTTTTCAAGAGCTATGCTTATGCTCGTGAGTATATTTCTATCATCATCTATTAGTGCAATTGTTTCTTTCATTTTTTTTAATTGAGTTAAAAATACTAAATTGTTCTTAATTGAGCAAGTGTTACAAATTAATGAAGTATTCCCCAATTATCTCCTGAGTTTATATCAACTGTGAGCGGTATTGAAAAAGCGTGCAAATCGCTCTTGACTACACTAATCATTTCTTCTTTAACCGCATTACAAATTTCTTTTATCTCAGTGTTTGGCACTTCAAAAATCAATTCATCATGAATTTGTAATAAAATTTTTGATTTTACATCCTTTAAACTTTTAAATCTTTTAACTAATCTTATCATTGCAAGTCTCATAATTTCAGATGCCGAGCCTTGTATGGGTGCATTAATAGCAGCTCTCTCTTGAAAATTTCTCACATTATAATTTTTATCATTAATTCCATTAATATGAGTTCTTCTTCCAAAAATATTATTGACATATCCACTTTTTCTACAAAATTTAATTGTTGAGTTCATATATTCTTTAATTTCAGGAAATTTGAGAAAATATGAAGTTAAAAACTCTTCAGCTTCATTAATTGAAACCATAATTTGTTTAGCTAGACCATATTGTGAAATCCCATAAATAATACCAAAATTTATAGCTTTTGCTTTCCTTCTAATGTTTTGATCAACTTTTTTTATATCAAGATTAAAAACTTGGCTAGCGGTTAAAGTATGAATATCTTCATTATTTTTAAAAGCTTTTTTTAGTTCCTTTACATCTGCAAGGTCGGCAAGAATTCTCATCTCAATTTGATTATAATCAGCTGAAACTAAAGTATGCCCTCTTTCTGCAATAAATGCTTTTCTTATATCTTTGCCATCTTCCGATTTAATTGGAATATTTTGTAAGTTTGGATCACTAGAAGCTAGTCTTCCAGTTGTAGTTGCGGCAAGTAAAAATGATGTATGAACTCGATTTGTATTTGGATTTATATGTTCAGGTAAAGAATCAGAATATGTGTTCTTTAATTTAGAAACTTGTCTCCAATCTAAAATTAATTTAGGAAGATCATGTCCTTTAAATGCCAAATCCTCTAAAACACTAGCGCTTGTTGCAAAACTTCCTTTTTTTGTTTTTTTTAAAGAAGCAATTTTAAGTTCGTTATACATGATTTCGCCAAGTTGTTTTGTCGAAGCTATATTAAATTCTTTTTTTGATATTTTAAAAATTTTTTTTTCTAAATTGCTTATTTTTTTTTCAAATTTTTTAGACAAGTCTTTCAAAAATTTATTATCAATCTTAACTCCATGAATTTCCATAAAAGCTAATATTTTAATTAAAGGTTTTTCAAAAATTTCATAAATATTTGTGAGCTTTTCATTGTTGAGATTCTTGGTAAAAATCTTATAAAGTCGATATGTAATATCAGCATCTTCCGCTGCATACTCCATTGCCTGATTAATTTCTACTTCACTAAAATTAATTTGTTTCTTTCCTGAGCCAACTAAATCTTTAAAAGAAATTGTTTTATGACTTAAATGAATTTCAGATAATATATCCATATTATGTCTATTTTTTCCAGCATCTAACACATAAGACATTAACATTGTGTCCTCCATTGAATTCATTTCAATACCTTGTTTGTATAAAACAATAAAATCAAATTTTATATTTTGACCTATTTTTTTTACACTTTTATCTTCAAGAAGAGGTTTTAATTTTTTTATAACATTTATTTTTTTTAAACAATCTCCTGATTTATGTCCAATAGGAATATAACAGGCCTTTCCAATTTTCGTACTTAATGAAATTCCAATTAGATCTGCTTGATGTGCATCAAGTGAGCTAGTTTCTGTATCTATTGCTAGTTCTCCTGACTCCTCAGCTTCCCTTATCCACTCATCAATTTCTTTTTCATTTTTAATTAAAAAATAATTTTTTTTATTAATATTTTTTTGTTTTTCATTAAAATTTTCATTTTTTTTATTACCAGTTAAATCTGGTTCTCCATAATTTGAAATTGTTAAGCTTAATAGTCTATTAAATTCCATCTCTCTTAAATAATTATAAAGCTTATCTTTATCGATTTCTTTTAATATAAATTCATTAAGTTTTTCTTTTACAGGTACGTCCTTTTTTAAAGTTACTAATTTTTTACTAATAATTGCTTTATTCTTGTTTTTAATAATTGTTTCTCTTCTTTTGTTTTGTTTAATTTCGTGTGCTTTTTTTAAAAGTTCTTCTAGTGTTCCATATTGATTAATCAACTCAGCAGCAGTTTTAATGCCTATTCCAGGTACCCCAGGTACATTATCACTACTATCGCCAGCTAAAGCTTGAACATCAATAACTTTTTTTGGTTCTACCCCAAACTTATTATTTATATCTTCTGGTGTAATAAACTTGTTTTTCATTGGGTCATAAATTCGAACATCTTTTTTGTAAAGTTGCATGAAATCTTTGTCAGAGGAAACAATTGTTACCTTTCCTCCTTTTATTAAAGCTTGTTCTGTGTAAGTAGCTATTAAGTCATCGGCTTCGTAATTTATTAATTCAACTGAAGGTAAATTGAATGCTATTACTGATTTTCTAATATATTCAAATTGTGGAATTAGGTCATCTGGAGCATCAGATCTATTAGCTTTATAATCCGGATAAATATCATTTCTAAAATTTTTTCTTGCTGAATCAAATATCACTGCGAAATGCGTAGGCTTTAGATTATTATCAGCTGATTTTGAATCTTGTAATAATTTATTTAACATATTGCAAAAACCACTTACAGCTCCAGTCGGTAGGCCGTCGCTTTTTCTAGTTAAAGGTGGCAAAGCATAGTAGGCTCTAAAAATATATCCTGAACCATCAATTAAATAAAAATGGTCTTTTTTTTTCATTGAACTCATAAAATAATATTATCTTAAATCTTTTGAATGTTATAAATGTATAATCTCTTATGAACAAAAAAAATGTACTTTCTGTAAAAAATTTGCATAAAGTTTATAAAAATAAATCAGTAAACTCAATTCATGCAATCAATAATTTAAACTTAGACGTGCAGGAAGGTGAGATTTTTGGATTACTAGGTCCGAATGGCGCAGGTAAAACAACGTTTATAAACATATTATCAGGAGTAGTTATTAAAACCTCTGGTGAAGTAAATGTGTGGGGTTTTAATCTTGATAAAAATCCTAGACAAGTTCGTGCTTCAATTGGTATTGTACCTCAAGAGGTTAACCTTGACCCTTTTTTTAGCCCTAGGAAATTACTGGAATTACAAGCTGGACTTTATGGAGTTAAAAAAAAAGATAGAATTACAGATACAATACTTAAACTAGTCTCTCTTGAAGAACAGGCAAATAGTTATGCAAGAAGTTTGTCGGGAGGTATGAAAAGAAGATTGTTAATTGCAAAAGCATTAGTGCATCAACCTCCCATAATTATTTTAGATGAACCAACTGCTGGCGTTGATGTCGAGTTAAGAAAAAATCTTTGGAAAAATGTAAAATCATTAAATAAACAAGGTGTTACTATAATTTTAACAACACATAATTTATCAGAAGCTGAAGAAATGTGTAATCGAATAGGTATTTTAAATAAAGGAATTTTGGTTGCTCTTGATAGTACAAAAAATCTTCTAGATAAAATTAAAACAAAAAAAATTACCTTCAAATTAAGTAGAAATATCGATTTAAATAGTAATATTGGCTCTTCTTTAAATGTAATTTCAAACAAAGATAATGAGGTTGTTATATCTTATGAAAAAAATAAAATAACAACAGGAGAAATAATTAATTTAATTCAAAAACAAAATGTGAAAATAATAGATATTTCAACCGATGATGGTGATTTAGAAGATATATTTATAAGATTAACAAAAAACTAGATTATTATTGTGGCATGAGCAATAGCTTTAACAATTTCTCTATTAAAAACAATTAGGAAAAAAATACTAAATTTAAAAAATTTTATCTAGGAGATTTTTTATATAAAATTCTTTGTAAAGTTCTTCTATGCATTTTGAGTCGTCTGGCTGTTTCAGAAACATTTCTATTACATAACTCAAAAACTCTATGAATATGTTCCCATTTTACTCTATCTGCAGACATTGGGTTTTCTGGAGGTGATGCTTTCTTTCTTGGATCAGCTAAAAGAGCTTTTTCAATATCATCCGCATCAGCAGGTTTTGCAAGATAGTCTATAGCACCCTGTTTAATTGCTGCAACAGCAGTTGGAATATTGCCATATCCAGTCAGCATTATAATTTTGCTTTTAAGATTAAAATTTTGAAGTTCTTTTACAACTTCAAGTCCATTACCATCTTTTAATCTTAAATCTACTACTGCAAATGCATGTTTTGTGATTTTCGCTAAGTTTATTCCTTCTTTTACACTCTCTGCTTGAGCTACAGAAAAACCTTTTTTTTCCATGGCTCTAGCAAGTCTTTCTCTGAAAGAATTATCGTCATCAACTATTAATAATGATTTATCGTCTAATTTACCCAATTTTTTCAAATTATTGAGTTGAGTCATATTTCTCATATAGGCAACATTTTTACTTATTCAACAGCAATTATTTGCTTTACATTAATTAATTATTGGCTTAATTGCTAAATTATATAAAGTTTTTAGTTATTGATTAAAGATTTTTTTTATTAAATTTTTTTTAGGGGGCATATGCAATGCAAAAATTTAAGAGCGTTGACGAATTAGTTCGTCACTTACGACCGGAAAAACCTGTTTACTGTATTCGAGGAGAATCAGTTAGTAAAGCCTCTGTTTTTTTTCAAAAAAATTTTCCTGGAAAGATTTTATACGCAGTTAAAACAAACCCTCATAAAATAATCCTAAAAAAACTTGTAGAAAGTGGCATAACTAGTTTTGATATAGCTTCAATTAAAGAACTTGAAACAGTTAAATTACTGTCTCCAGATGCTAAATGTTATTACATGAATACCGTTAAAAGTAGAGAGGATATTAAAGAGGCGTATTTTAAATATAATGTAAAAACTTTTTCTTTAGATACAAAAGATGAATTAATAAAAATTATAGATTCAACAAGCGGTGCAAAAGATTTAGAATTATTTATAAGGTTGTCTGTTTCTAACGAACATGCTGAAATTGATTTATCAAAAAAATTTGGTGCACCAACATCAGAGGCAATAGGTTTGTTAAGATTAACAAAGCAATATGCAAAGAAAATTGGACTAAGTTTTCATGTAGGTTCGCAATGTATGCATCCTATATCTTATTCTAAAGGTATTCATGAAATAGGAAATGTAATCAAAAAGACAAAAATTTATCCTGATTATATAAATGTTGGTGGTGGGTTCCCCTCAATATATCCGGATCTTAAACCACAACCTTTAAATAATTATATGTCTGAAATTCTAAAAGGGATAAAAAACCTAAAATTAGAAAAACCAACAAAATTATTATGTGAACCAGGAAGAGCTTTAGTTGCAGAAAGTGGTTCAACAATTGTAAGAATAAATTTAAGAAAAAAACAAAAACTTTACATTAACGATGGAACTTATGGTTCACTATTTGATGCAGGAGTTCCTAACTTAATATATCCTTCACAACTAATTACAAATGGAAGAATAATTTCAAAAAAAATGACTGCATTTGATTTCTATGGACCAACTTGTGATAGCATGGATTATATGAAAGGTCCTTTTGTTTTGCCAAATAATATTAAAGAGGGTGATTATATAGAGTTAGGTCAACTAGGTGCTTATGGCTTAACATTTAGAACTCAATTTAATGGTTTTTATTCTGATGAAATTTACGAAGTAGAAGATAATCCAATTATGTCTATGTATGACAAAGAAACAAATAATGAGTTTCTTGTTGCTTAGATGTTAAAAAAAAAAATTGGTCATAATAGCAAAAAAAAACTTCTAAAGACCCCTGTAGAACATATAGATATTACATCTTTTGACTCTAGAAAAATCATTTCTTCTATGGAAAAAATGTCTTTTGCTTCAAGAGAAACTGCTAATGCAGCTAGAATATTTAATGAAATGATAAAAGATAAAAATTGTACAATTTTTTTAACATTAGCAGGTTCAACTTCAGCTGCTGGATGTATGGACCTTTATAAAGACTTAGTAAAATATAATATGGTTGATGCAATTGTTGCAACTGGAGCATCAATAATTGATATGGATTTTTTCGAGGCTTTAGGGTTTAAACATTATCAAGGGTCTCAATTTCAAGACGATAATGAGTTAAGAAAAAATTATATTGATAGAATTTATGACACTTACATTGATGAAGATGAACTTCAATTATGTGATAAAAAAATATGTGAAATTGCAGATAAACTTCCTCCAAAAAGCTATACTTCTAGAGAATTTATTTACGAGATCGGAAAATATCTAAAGAATAATTCTAAAAAGGAAAATTCTTTAATAAAAACTGCTTATGATCATAATGTTCCAATTTTTTGCCCAGCTTTTACAGATTCAAGCGCTGGCTTTGGGTTGGTAATGCATCAAGAAAAAAATCCTAAAAAACATATAACTATAGATTCTGTCAGAGAATTTAGAGAACTTACTGAAATAAAAATTAAATCAAAATCTTCTGGCTTATTTATGATAGGTGGAGGTGTTCCAAAAAATTTTGTTCAAGACACAGTTATATGTGCAGAACTACTTGGTAAAAAAACAGAGATGCATAAATATGCTGTACAAATAACTGTTGCAGACTCAAGAGATGGTGCATGTAGTAGTTCAACATTAAAAGAAGCTAGCTCTTGGGGAAAAGTAGATACCACCAAAGAACAAATGGTTTTTGCAGAAGCAACCAGTATTTTGCCCCTAATAGCAAGCGATGCTTATCATCAAGGCTTTTGGAAACAAAGAAGTAGAAAAAACTTTTCAAAAATATTTGGGTAAAAATTGAATTATTTATCTAATAAAAAAGGTTTTCTTGGAATTGATAATAAATTTAATTTTAGAGAAAAAGTCGTAGTTATTCCTTTTGGTTTAGAAAAAACTGTAAGCTATGGTGGAGGAACAAAAAATGGTCCTAAAGAAATTATTAAAGCCTCTCATCAGGTAGAATTATATGACGAAGAATTGCATTGCGAGCCATACAAAAAAATTGGCATAAAAACCCTAAAACCATTTAAAATTAATGAGGATATAAAAAAAGCTCTTAAACAAATTTCAGATATCAATGAAAAAATTTTAAACAAAAAACTTTTTCCAATAACTTTTGGAGGAGAACACTCTATTACACCAGGATGTATTAATCCATTTGTCAAAAAATATAAGAAATTATGTTTATTGCATTTTGATGCACATGCAGATTTAAGAGAAAGCTATAATGGTAGTAAATTTTCCCATGCATCTGCAATAAAAAGATGTCTTGATTATAAAAATGTATCTGTAATTTCTTTTGGGATAAGAAATATTTCGGCAAGTGAGATACCTTGTTTAAAAAAAAATTATTCAAGAATTAATATTTTTTGGGCAAAAGACAAAATGAAGTGGAATTTAAATAAGTTCAAAAAAATGATCAAGGGTAAAACCGTGTATCTGACTTTCGATGTTGATGGTTTAGACTCAAGCATAATGCCTGCAACGGGAACACCAGAGCCTGGAGGATTGTTGTGGGATGAAACATTAAATATTATAAAAATAGCATCCAAAAACTCTAATATTGTTGGAGCTGATATAAATGAGTTAGCTCCTATTAAAGGATTTAATTCTTACAATTTTTTAGTAGCTAAATTAGCTTACAAAATTTTATCTTACAAATTTTTGTATAAATAAATATTTTAACTAGGATGTTTTAAAAGTGCCTAATAATAATCTAAAAGGAATTAACATTAATAAAGCCACAAAAATTTTGACAGCTAAATCTCCAACAGACAAAGTAACCCAGGCTATTCCGGTTCCATAAAATGCAATTGAAAAGAATAAAAAGGTATCAATAAGTGATCCAATAAAAGAAGATATCAATGGTGCAACGAACCATTCTTTCTTTCTTAATTTATCAAAGATTTGTACATCTAATAATTGAGCAACAATGAATGCTGTACCTGATCCAATAGCAATTCTTACTGAAATTAAGTCTGAAAATTTTGTTGTAAAAAAAAGTGTAAAAGAAATACCTATAATAAAACCAATATATACAATTTTTCTTGCACCTAATTTACCATAAGACCTATTAGCTAAGTCTGTGATTAAAAATGCAATAGGATAAGTGAATGCTCCAAAAGTTAATATTTCTTCTAAGCCATAATATTTAATTGGAAATTGAACTAAATAATTTGAAGATAATACAACCACTCCCATTAAAACTGAGAGAAGTAATAATGGTCTATTCATTAAGCAGATTTTGCTGGAGATTTTGCTAGGATTGTTTTCTTAATTTTTTTTAATCTTTGTGACAAATTCTTATTTTTTACATCTTTCAAAAATTGATCGAAACTTCCTTTTTTATCCACAGATCTAACTGCAGCATTCGATACATTTAATCTTAAATTTCTTTTTAAAATCTCGCTAGTAAATTTTACCTTTTTCAAATTTGGTAAAAACCTTCGTTTGCTTTTATTATTAGCATGGCTCACCTTATGACCTTTAAGAGGCATTTTTCCAGTTAATTCACATTTTTTAGTCATAATATTTTAGTGACTGTATAAGATGGGATAATGATCTCGTCAAGTTTATATATAATAAGTTGACTAAATTGATCTTCGACATTAATTAGTAAAATAGATAAATATGGAATTATTTCTACCAATAGCAGAAGTATCAATAAACGTATTAGAAATTTTTCTTCTCAGCACAGTAGTTGGCATTCTTTCAGGATTGTTTGGAGTTGGTGGTGGATTTCTTATGACTCCATTTTTAATTTTTTTAGGTATACCTCCAACTTATGCAGTAGCAAATGAAGCAAACAATATACTGGCTACATCTGTTTCAGGCTCAACGACGCATTGGCTAAAAAACACATTAGATTATAAAATGGGAGCAATGATTGTTATAGGTGGGACAGGAGGAACGATCATTGGAATTCTTACTTTTACTTACTTTAAAGAAATTGGAAAAATTAATATAGTTATTTCCTTAGCCTACATGTACGTATTGGCTATCATCGGAACTGCAATGTTAGTTCAAGGTATTGGAGAAATAGATAGAGCTAGAAAAAAAATTGTTTTAAAAAAAAAATTACATTCACATTATTGGATACATGGTCTCCCTTTAAAAATGAGATTTAAAAAATCTCAATTATATGAAAGTGCTTTTACTCCAATTATAATAGGTTTATTGGTTGGATTCATTGCGGCTATTATGGGTATTGGCGGTGCATTCATATTAGTTCCTGCAATGATTTATATTATCGGTATGCCGACCAAGTTAATTCCAGGAACATCTTTATTTGTGACTATTTTTGTTAGCGCAATTGTAACAGCTCTTCATGCGTTTAATTATGGATCTATAGATTTAATCTTAGTTTTTATATTAATTTGCGGTTCAATAGTTGGCGTTCAAATTGGACAAAAAATTGGAGAATCTATTGATAGCTCAGAGCTAAAAACTCTTTTAGCAGTTCTTTTATTAGGCGTGGGTATAGCTATTGCATACAATAGCTTTTTTGTTGTACATGAAGCAAAACAAATAATTGAAAATGGAACAAAAAATTTGGGCCCTTTTTCAAATTTCATTAGAGGTCTTTCTAAAGACGTTCCAATTCAATATGGGATAATTTCAATTATTTTTGCAATAGTGATAGGGGTTGCAGGTGCTTTTATTAGAAAATTTTTTTCTAATTTAAGAAAAAAATATATTAAGTAAAGTTAAATTAAGTTAATTACTTTTCTTCCCAACTATATCTTTAAAATTACTTACACCTTCATTTATCAATATTTGCTTAAGTTCTTTTTTTATTTTACCCACAATGTTGGGACCTTGATAAACCATCCCGGTATATAACTGTATAAAATTTGCGCCGGCTAAAAATTTAGCATATGCGCTTTTACCAGAATCAACACCACCTAGTCCGATAATTTCAATTTTACCTTTTAATAAATTATAAAATATATTGATTAATTGATTAGATATTGTCTCTAGTGGTTTGCCTGACAATCCGCCTTTTTGATGTTTTGAAGCACTCTGCAACTTTTCTCTATTTCCTTCTGTAGTATTAGAGACGATTATGGCTTCAATTTCATGTTTCAATAATATTTGACTTATTTGAGTAGCTTGTTCATTTGAAATATCTGGCGAAATTTTAACTACTATTGGTGTTTTTGATTTTAAGTTTTTCTTTTCTTGCTCTATAGAACTTATTAATTCATCGAGTTTAGTTTGATCATGAAAATCTCTAAGATTTTCAGTATTAGGTGACGAAATATTGACTGTTATATAATCTGCAATATCATGAAAGGTTCTAAGACCAATTAAGTAGTCGTTTAGTTGGTCTTTAGTGTCTTTGTTTGGTCCTATATTTATGCCCAATAATCCCTTTGGAGTATTTGATCTAATTCTAGAATTTATATCTTCAGCTCCAAAACTATTAAATCCCAACCTATTAATAAGTGCTTGATCTTCTTCGAGCCTAAAAACTCTAGGCTTTGAATTTCCATATTGTTTTAAAGGAGTTACAGTTCCAACCTCTACAAATCCAAACCCTAATTTGAATAAAGGATTATAAACTTCAGCATTTTTATCAAAACCAGCTGCCATGCCTATTGGATTGTCTATTCGTTTTCCAAATAAAGTTGTTTGAAACATAGGGTTATTTTTATTTTCGTCAAAAATAGTCGAAGCAAAATTAAATTTTAAAGATTTAATTGCTAAACTATGTGCTATTTCTGGATCAATTTTAAAAATTAAAGATCTAAGTTTTAAAAACATTATTTTAATTTATCTATAATAAGTTGTTTTGTTTCTTTAACTCCAAAAAAACTTATAAAGAAGCCCATTCTTGGTCCATTTTCATCTCCAAAAACTACTTCATAAATTAATTTAAACCAATCTCTTAAATTTTCTGAATAACCATTCTCTTTGCCAACCGAATAAATTTTCGTCTGTATTTCCTCTGGTGTCATTTTATCATTACAATTTTCTAAAGTTTTTATTAAAGCTTGAAGTGCAATTTTTTCATCTTTATTAGGTTTTTTATATTGTTTTTTTTGTTTAATTACATCATTAAAGTATTTGATAGCATAACTGATTAAATTATCAAAAATTGGATATTTATTTTCAATAATATTTTTTTTATATTTTTTTACAAATTTCCATAATAATTCTTTAGTATCAGCATTACTTGTTTCGACTAAATTTAATAACATAGAAAAAGTCATAATTATTTTTTCTTTTGGCATTTCTCCATTATGTACATGCCAAACTGGATTCATTAATAATTGCAATTCATTTTGAGTTTTCCCTTTTTCTATAAAATCTAAATATTCATCTACTGCTTTTGGTACAATTTCTCTATAAAGTTTCTTGGCTCTTTTTGGATTTTGATACATAAATAATGATAAACTTTCTGGTGACGCATATTCTAACCATTGATCAATTGTAATGCCATTTCCTTTTGATTTTGAAATTTTTTCACCTTTTTCATCCAGAAATAATTCATAAGCAAATCCTGATGGGTTATTTTTACCTAATAGTCTTATTATCTTTGATGATAAAATTGCACTTTCAATTAAATCTTTTCCATACATTTCAAAATCAACATCCAGGGCATACCACCTCATAGCCCAATCAACTTTCCATTGCAGTTTACAATCACCATTTAAAATACTAACTTCAAGTTTTTTTCCATTATTATCAAAAATAATTTTAAATTTATTTTTATTTATTTCTAAAATAGGAATTTCTAAAACAACCCCCGTGTCAGGACATATTGGCAAAAAGGGGCTATAAGTTTTTTGTCTTTCTTTGCCAAGTGTTGGCATTACTATTTCCATAATAGACTGATAATTTTCAAGAATAATTTCAAGCGTTGAATTAAAATATCCAGATTTATAAAGTTCTGTGGAACTTTTAAAATCATAATTAAATTTAAATTTATTTAAAAATTTTTTGAGCATTTCATTATTATGCTCTCCAAAACTTTTAAATTTTTCAAAAGGGTCTGGTACACTTGTTAATGGTTTATGAAGATTGTCACTTAAAATTTCTTTGTTTGGCACATTTTCTGGTATTTTTCTTAAACCGTCCATATCATCAGAAAAAGTAATTATTTCTTTAGGTAAATCTGTAAGTTGATTTAAAGCATTAACAACCATAGTTGTTCTAGCAACTTCTCCAAAAGTTCCTATATGAGGTAATCCGCTTGGACCATAGCCAGTTTGTAAAATTATTTTACCTTTTTTTTCTATAAAATTTTTTCTTTCTCTTAGAATTTTTTTTGCTTCAATAAAAGGCCAAGCATTGGTTTTATCTAAATTTATTTTTTCAATCACGTGTTATAATAACAAAAAGTCAAAAAATTGCTGTTTTTATCAATTCTTATATTGTTGAAATTTATTTACCATAAAATAATGTTCATTAAAAATGTCTAATTACAAAACTGTGTTTTTTACACTAGGTATTTTACAAATCATACTTGGGATCTCAATGGCCTTCCCAATTATAATTCAAATTATATTTGATGAATTAGACTCATCTTTTATAGGTGCATCTTTAATTACAATAATATTTGGCACACTATTTTTTTTATCAAATTTAGATCATGATAAAAAACTAAGTTTACAAAATGCCTTTTTGCTAACTGCTTTATCTTGGCTTAGCATTGCTGTATTTAGCTCACTTCCATTTATTTTTTCAAATTTAAATTTAAGCATTACTGACTCTTTTTTTGAAAGTATGTCGGGTATTACAACCACTGGTTCAACAATCATTACTGATTTAAATTCATCTCCAAAAGCTATTCTTCTTTGGAGAGCTCTTCTGCAATGGCTGGGGGGAATTGGGATAATTGTAATGGCTATTACTTTAATGCCAATAATGAATGTTGGAGGAATGCAGTTATTTAAAGTATCTAGCGGTGATGCTTCAGAAAAAATTTTACCTAAAACAAAAGAGATAACTTTAAGATTAATATTAATTTACTTAATTTTAACATTTCTTTGTTCTTTTTTTTACAGCATATGTGGAATGAAATTTTTTGATAGTTTAACCCATTCAATGACAACAATAGCTACTGGTGGATTTTCTAATTATAATGAATCCATTGGGTACTTTAATAATATAAAAATTGAAATAGTATCAATGATTTTTATTATTTTGGGGAGTATACCTTTTATTTCTTATATTAAATTCTTAAGTGGTAAAAAAAATATATTTTATACAGACACACAAATTAAATCTTTTATTAAAATTATTTTTTATTCAATTGTAATTTTGTTTTTTTATTTAACTATTTTTAATAAAAGTTTCTCAGATGTTAGTTTGAGGTCAATTTCATTTAATGTAATCTCAATTTTAACAGGTACGGGATATGTTACACAAAACTTTGATGACTGGGGAAGTTTTCCACTTATTTATTTTTTAATATTAATGTTTATTGGGGGATGTGCTGGTTCAACGGCTTGTGGCATAAAAATTTTTAGAGTTCAAATTTTATATTTATTTTTAAAAAATCAATTAAAAAAAATTATTTATCCCAGAGGCATATTCATTATAAAATATGACAACAATAATGTTAATGAAAAATTTATGGCTTCAATAATTGCATTTATATACCTATACATAATTATCTTTTTTATAATCACTGCAATGTTATCATTAAGTGGACTAGATTTTACTACGTCTATTTCAGGAGCTGCCACTTCAATTTCAAATGTAGGTCCTGGACTTGGAGAATTAATAGGACCAAATGGTAATTTTTCTCAATTGCCGGATTTTTCAAAATGGGTATTAAGCTTTGGAATGATCTTGGGTAGGTTAGAATTATTTGCTATACTAGTTCTATTTTTACCGTCTTTTTGGGTAAAATAAATATGATAGAATTGAAAAAACAATCATTGTCCGAAAGTTTTTCTGTCTACTTTGATAGAAGAATGCTTAGAATTTTGCTTTTAGGAGCAATTTCGGGATTTCCGTGGGTATTAATAGGAAGTAGTTTAAGTTTATGGCTTAAGGAAGAAGGTCTAAGCCGTTCAACAATTGGTTGGGCAGGTTTAATTTTTGGTGTTTATGCTTTTAACTATTTATGGGCACCACTAATCGATCGAATTCAAATACCTATTTTAACAAAAAAGCTAGGCCATAGAAGAGCTTGGATAGTTTTAATGCAAATTGCAATTTTACTATGCTTAATTGTTTGGAGTTATCTTAATCCAACAGAAAACTTAGCATTGTTAATTACTATTGGATTAATTATTGCAATTGCTTCTGCAACTCAAGATATAACAGTAGATGCTTTAAGAATTGAACAAATTGGAGAAAGTGAAGGAAATTCAATGGCAGCTGGAGCTGCAATGGCAGTTGTTGGTTGGTGGACAGGTTACAAATTAGGAGGAGTTATAGCACTATTCACAGCTGAATATTTTCAAAATATAGGCATAGCTAATTATTGGCAAACAACTTTTTTAATTTTGGGCATTGTCATAATTTTAATGAACATAGGTTTAATGTTTGTGCATGAGCCAGTTTTAACTGAAAGGCAATCAAAACAAAGAGAAACTGATGAATTAATAGAAAATAAACTTGGATCAAAAAATATTATAACTAGCTTAACTGCTTGGGTAACTGGCACAATAGGCGGACCTATAATTAGTTTCTTTAAAAAAAATGGATTTTCTATTGCTGTTGGAATTTTAAGTTTTGTATTTTTATTCAAAATAGGAGAAGCTTTCTTGGGACGTATGTCCATTGTTTTTTATAAAGAAATAGGATTTTCTAAAGGTGATATTGCAATTTACTCAAAAACTTTAGGTTGGATAACAACTGTTGTTTTTACATTGTTGGGAGGATTATTTGTAATTAGATCTGGAGTTTTAAAAGCAATGTTTCTTGCTGGAATAATAATGGCATTAACTAATTTATTATTTACTGCTTTAGCGTGGAGTGGTAAATCTGAATTACTATTTGCTGTTGCTGTCATATTTGATGATATTGCAGCTGCATTTGCAACCGTAGCATTTGTTGCTTTTATATCATTATTGGTTGATAGAACATATACAGCAACCCAATATGCATTACTTGCTTCTATTGGAACGGCTGGAAGAACTACACTTGCGTCCTCATCTGGAGCCTTAGTTGATTGGTTAAATGGCGATTGGGGAACATTTTTTATTTTAACAGCAGTTATGGTTATTCCTTCTTTGATTTGTTTATGGTTCATTAAAGACAAATTAAAACTTGGTGAAAAATAATTTTTTTTGTAAAAGCTTGTATATTGATTTATATGAATATCCTTCTTATAAATCGAAGGTTAGTTCACAAATTCTCTATGGTGAAAAATTTAAAATTTTATTAAAAAAAAAAAATTGGTTCAAAATTAAAACATCATATGACAACTATATAGGTTATATTAAAAAAATACATTACACAGAAAAATTTAATCCAACACATAAAATAAGTAATTTAAAGGGAAGAATTTTTAAATATCCCAAAAATTTAATAAAATACAAATCAAAAAAATTTTTGCCATTTGCAAGTAAAATTGAAGTTTTAAAAAAATATAAGAATTTTATCATGTTCGACAAGAATAAATGGTTACATATAAAAGATATTAATAAAATTAATTACCAAGAAAAAAAATTTATTAAAATTTTAAAACTGTTTATTAATTGTAAATATAAATGGGGTGGTAAAACTTTTAATGGTATTGACTGTTCTGGACTCTTGCAAATATTTTTTCAATTTAATAATAAATTTGTACCAAGAGATACAAAAGATCAAATCAAATTTTTTAATAAAAAAAAAAAAATTTTAAATAAAAATTATTTAATTTTTTGGAAAGGACACGTAGCAATTTGCATCAATAAAAATTCATTAATTCATGCTTATGGACCAAAAAAAAGGGTTTTAATTATGGATATAAAAAAAACGATAAATGAGATTAGACAAAATGCCAATCTTGAAGTAATTACAAAATATAAAAACTAAATGAATTTAAAAAAACTCGAAAATAAAATTAATATAATTAAGAACAAATTAAGTGTTAGAAAATTTGATGAAGTAATTCGAGATTCAAAATCACTTATTAAAAAATTTAGTGGCCAGCCAATAATCTATAATATTTTATCCTTAGCGTATCAGCAAAACGGTGAAAATGATAAGTCAATAGATTTATTAACCAATGCACTTAAAAAAAATCCAAAAAATATTTTTTTTTTAAATAATATGGGAGTAAGTTATTACAACAAAAAAAACTTAGTTGAAGCAGAGTATTATTTTAATAGAGCTCTCGAAATAAATCCCAATTATATAAATGCCTTAAATAATTTAGGTAATTTAAAAAAAGATTTAGATCTTGTGGATGAGGCTATGAATTTTTATAAAAAATCTATTAAATTGAATGATAATGTTATGGAAACACATTTTAATCTAGGTATACTTTATCAAGAATCTGGTGATTTCGAAAAATCCCTTTATCACTACAAAAAAACTTTAGAAATAAATCCAAAATTTGTAAAAGCTGACCATGGAATTGCAAATATAACAAAATATTCATCTAAAAATAAACATTTTTTAGATATGCAAAAAAAATTAACTGATGAAAACCTTAATGACTTTGAAAAATTAGAATTACATTTTGCTGTAGGGAAAGCATATGATGATCTAAAAGATTATAAAAATTCTTTTTTTCATATAGAGCATGCAAATTCATTAAAAAAGAAAGTTACAAAATATAATATCGAAAATGATGTTAAATTATTTGATAATATTAAAAGTTTTTTTTCAAAAATTTTCCTAAATCAATTAAATTCTAATAAAAAAAAAATTATTTTTATTTTAGGTATGCCTAGATCAGGTACATCTCTTGTAGAACAAATTATATCAAACCATAAAAATGTATATGGAGGTGGAGAAATTCCTATTTTAGGACAAGTTTTTTTTGAAAAATTTAAAAATAATAATCAATTGAATAAAAATAATGAGATATCTATAAATTTTTATAATGAACTAATTGACATTCAAAAAAAATATATTAAACAAATATCAATAATAGACAATTCACAAAAAGTTTTTACAGATAAAGCGCCTTTAAACTTTAGATGGATAGGTTTTATTCTGTCATTATTCCCAAACTCAAAAATTATTCACTGCAAAAGAAACAAAATTGATAATTGTTGGTCAATTTATAAAAATAATTTTGCTGGTAATTTAAATTTTTCTAATAACTTAGAAGATCTTGGTTTTTTTCATAATTTATATGAAGAACTTATGTCTTTTTGGAATAACAAGTTTAAAGATAAAATTTATAATTTATCTTATGAAGATTTAGTTAGTAACCCGGATGCTCAAATTAAACTTTTAATAAAATTTTGTGGTTTAGATTGGGATCCGAATTGCCTTGAATTTCATAAAAATACAAAAACAATTAAAACAGTAAGTTTTGCACAAGCAAGAAAACCTATTTATAAATCTTCAGTCAATGCATCGAGTAAATATTTGAAATATCTTAATAAACTCAAATCTATCCTTAAACCCTAATTAAGATCTACCAAAATCAGGTTTATTTATATCTTGTTTTAATAAAATAATTTTCTTTCTTACTTTTTTTGTATTAATAAATTTTTTAATTATTTTTTTGCTGTTCTTCATGTCAATATCTTTTTTAAATGAATTAAGATTTTTAATAAATAAATCAATTGCTGTAATAATATTTTTCTGATTGCTAAAAAAAATATCTCTCCACATAATTTCGTTAGATGCTGCAATCCTTGAAAAATCTCTTAATCCGCCTGCACTATACTTAATTAAATTATATTTTGTTTCTTTTTCAAAATCTGTTGCTGTCTTGACTAAATTATATGCAATTAAGTGTGGTAAATGAGATGTTATTGAAAATATATGATCATGTTGTTTTGAGTTCATTAAAGTAATATTTGAACCTAATTTTTTCCAAAACCATTTTAGTCTTGCTAAATGCGTTTCTTTAATATTTTTTTCTTTGATTAAAATACACCACTTATTTTTAAATAAATTTTTATTTCCGAATTTTGGTCCACTTACTTCTGATCCCGCTATAGGATGGGAAGATATCCAAGTTATATTTTTTTTCAATAACTTCTTAACCATCTTTGAAGCTTGTTCTTTAGTTGACCCAACATCTGTTAAAATTGTTTGATTGGTAATAAATTTATTAAGTTTTAAAATAATTCTTGAGTACTGGCTCATTGGAGTACACAAAATAATTAAATCAAAATTAACAGAAATATTTTCTATTTTATTAATAATTTTGCATGAAATTTTTATTTTTTTAATTATTGAAATATTTTTTTTTGATTTTTCAAAAATATAAATATTTTTTGACGCCTTTTGAGAATGAACAGCCCTTAAAATTGAGGAGCCTATTAACCCACAACCTATTATTAAAATATTTTTTATCATTTGTTAAAAATTTTATAAAGAATACTTATAAATTTTTTATTAGCAATACTACTGCCAATACTAAGTCTTAAGGCATTTTTAATTTTGTAACCAGCCATTGATCTTAAAATGACTCCGTTAGTTTCCATTTTTTTTTGAACGTAGTTTGCTGAATATTTGCAATTATTAAAATTTAACAAAAGGAAATTGGTAGTAACCTCATTTGTGCCTATACTTAGTTGATTTAAAATTTTTCTAATCTTGTTTCCCCAAATTAAATTATGTTTAACTGATTTATTAATAAAGTTTTTATCATTTAAAGCTGCTACTGCCGATAATTGAGCAACTTTATTTACATTAAATGGCGGTTTAATATTATTCATACCATTAATAATTTTTTTTGGTCCATACCCCCAACCCACTCTCAGTGCTGCTAGGCCATATATTTTGGAAAAAGTTCTTAGTACTATCACATTCTTACTTTTTTTAAAAAGTTTTAAACCTGATGTATAATCTTTTTTTCGCATGTATTCATCGTATGCATCATCTACAACAAGCAAAATATTATTTCTTAGTTTTTTTCTTAGTTCCAATATTTCATTTTTTTTTAAATAAGTTCCTGTTGGATTGTTTGGATTTGCTAAAAAAATAATTTTTGTTTTCTTTGATATCTTTTTTACAATTTCAGAAACAGATATTTTGTGATTATTTTCTTTTGCAAATAATACATTGGCACCAGCTATTTTTGAATAAATTCTATACATTAAAAAACTGTATTGAGGTACAATTACTTCGTCTTTCGGTTTTAAAAATAGTTGACAAATAATTTGAATAATTTCATCCGAACCAGCTCCACAAATTATCTGTTCAAACTCACATCTAAATTTTTTTGAAATCTCAAGTCTTAATTTAGTAGATTTGTTATCTGGATATTTTGATAAATTAATTTTACTATTAACTATTTTTCTAACTTTTGAGCTAGATCCTAAAGCAGACTCATTAGCTGACAATTTTGTAATATTCTTAATTCTGGATAATTGTGATTTTCCAGGCTTGTAAGACTTAAAGTTGATTTTTTTAAATTGTGGCGATATCATTTTTTATTAATTTATACCTATCTTTATAAATAAATTAATCAACATTTATACAGGATTAATAATTTATACAGAGTTAATAATTAATAATTATGACAAAAAAATTGACATATGGAATCTCATCTAGTACAAAAAAGTGCGCTGATTTATCTGAATTGCGAGCGCTTAAAAAAAACCGCTAAACAAGTTTTTTCTCACAATTCAACTTTAGTGCAATATTATGAATGTTAAGAAAAATATTAAAAAAATAATTATAAAAAAACCACTTACCTTAGATTGTGGAAAAATTATAAATAATTATCCAATAGCCTACGAAACATTCGGCACTTTAAATGAAAAAAGAGATAATGCAATTTTGACTTTTCATGCTTTAACAGGCGATCAATTTGTAAGTGGGACCAACCCAATAACAAATAAAAGTGGATGGTGGTCGTATGCAGTCGGACCAGGGAAAGCAATTGATACAAAAAAATTTTTTGTAATATGTGCAAACGTAATAGGAGGATGCATGGGTTCATATGGACCTGACAGCATAGATCCAACAACTAGTAAAACACTTGGTACAAATTTTCCAGTCATTACGATTAATGACATGGTCAATGCTCAGTATAATTTATTAGAATTTTTTAAAATTGATCGGTTATTTTGCATAACAGGTGGATCAATGGGTGGAATGCAAGTTTTACAATTTGTTGCTAATTACCCAGATAAAGCTAAGACTGCGATTCCAATTGCATGTACGGCTAGTCATTCGGCTCAAAATATTGCGCTCAATGAATTGGGTAGACAAGCAATAATGGCCGATCAAAACTGGAATAAAGGAAATTATTTTAATACAAACTCATCACCAGACAAAGGTTTGGCAGTTGCAAGAATGGCCGCACATATTACTTATCTTTCAAAAAAAGGTTTGCAAGAAAAATTTGGAAGAAAACTTCAAGAAAGAGATGACTTAAAATTTAGTTTTGATGCTGATTTTCAAATTGAAAGTTACCTAAGACATCAAGGTTCAGTATTTGTGGATCGATTTGATGCTAACAGTTA
>LWDU01037420.1_pt3 | contig 24524 bp, 26 predicted proteins | sample 727161 | NCBI WGS metagenome assembly LWDU01 (sample SAMN04566230, study PRJNA314399) | hydrothermal vent metagenome | isolation source: deep sea hydrothermal plume seawater | place: Mexico: Gulf of California, Guaymas Basin | collected 2004-07-11
CTTCTCTAGCTGGCCGGTTTCCAGCGCGCGAAGGATAGCCGCATGGTCGCGATATTGTTCAGGATCACGCCTGCCGCGAAATAGTAGAGCCCGATGCGCGGGTGGAAGCCGACATAGGCCATGGTCTGTGACAGGCCAATGAGCAGGGCGGCTAGAAACACGTCCAGCATCGACCATTTGCCGAGCACGTTGAGCCACCAGGCGAGCTTCGGGCTGGGCGGCGCGCCGCGCCGGAAGATGATGGCGGCGATGAATGTTTTTGCCAGCGGGAAGACGCCGGAGAAGAAAACCACCACCATGCCGAGGAAAAAGAGGTCGAGTTCAATCAGCGTCTCAACCAGACCCCAGAGATTGTACTCGATCATGATGCCCACATAATTCGGCTTCATGATGGAGGGCTGGGAGATGCCCATGATGATGAGCGCGACGGACGCATAGAGCGCCCATTCGGCGATAACGTCGATGATCTTGCTGGGCAGCGGCGTGCGGCTGGCTTGCTTTTCTGGGGTGTCGGTCATCGCGGGGGAGACTTGTCAGACATTGTGGCCTTGTCAACGCTTCCAAGGCGGGGGCTTTGGAACTAGTTACGCGTTAAGGCTTATTATGCTCAGCAAAAAGTGAGGGACGCACTTGGGACGTTTCATTGTCATTCTTCTCGGCCTCGCGGGCCTCGCGCTGTACTATTTCAGCAATCAGGAAGTGAACCCGTTTTCGGGTGAGCGGGAATTCAACGCGATCTCCATCTCGCAGGCGAGTGAGCTGGGCGCGCAGTCCTATGCGCAGATCCTGCAGCAGGAGCGCCCAAATGTGCTATGCCTCGATCGCTGCCAGAGTGAGGTCGCCCGCGACGTCGTGAGTGAAGTGCGGGTAATTGGTGAGCGTCTGCAGCGCGCTGCCGTGGAATACGAACGCGATCTTCTGGACGCGGGCTGGGACTTCACCCCTGTGTCAGAGGATTTCGCCTGGACCTACAATGTCATCCAGTCTGACCAGCCCAACGCCTTCTGCCTGCCGGGCGGCTATGTCGCCGTCTATACGGGCATCCTTGATGTAACCGGCAATTTCGACGGGCAGGTGACGCTGGCCGATCTTGAGGACCCGGACAAGCTGGCGGTCGTCATGGGCCATGAGATCGGTCACGCCATGGCGCATCACGGCGCCAAGCGGATGAGCCAGAGCCAGCTTGCTCAGCTCGGCATGGCAGCCGTCAGTGTCGGTGTTGGCGATATGGATCCCGGCCAGCGCCAGATGGTGCTGGGGGCGATGGGTGTCGCGGCGCAGGGCGGTATGATGGCCTTCTCGCGCCAGCATGAGACCGAAGCCGACCGCATCGGCCTCGAACTGCTCGTGCGGGCCTGCTATGACCCGCGTGAGGCGCCGGAACTCTGGGAGCGTATGGGCTCTCTCGGCGGCGGCCAGCGCCCGCCTGAGTGGATGTCGACCCACCCGGCCTCAGAGACCCGCGCGCAGAATTTCCGCGACTGGATGCCGGAATATATCGAGATGTATGAGGCCAATTGCGGCCCGCTTCGCTAGGCGGCAGCCGCGGCTGCTTTCGCATAAGCCTCGATCAGCGGGCCCATATCGTCAGGGCCGGGAAAGCGGTCAAAGCCGTGCGGCGCGCCGGTTTCGGCCCAGTGAAACTTCTCGGCTGTCTGGGTCTCGACGAAGGGCGCGTACCAGCCTGTCTCATCGAACAGGGTCGCGCGGACATTGACCATGAAGTCGAGCGCGGCGGGCCGCGTGAACATCCAGCTCATACAGCCGGGGCAGAAATAGTGGGGTAGCTCTTTGAGCTTCAGCCCGCCAATGACCGGCTCGCCCTTGATCACTTCAAATCCTGCGGTCGGAAAGGCAACGCTAGTTGAGAAGGCACTTCCCGACATTTTCTGGCAGCCCGTGCAGTGGCAGGCCATGGTGATGAGCGGCGACTGCGTGACCCTGAAGCGGACCGCGCCGCAGCGGCATCCACCCTCGGCGGGCAGGTCGGGATGTTTCATTGGGCGCTCCAGTCGTTAGCGGATCTGGTATCTGTCTGCCCCATTCCCATTGAACGGTTCAACCGGGACAAACGTCATTCTTCGACTTTCTGGAGCGGCCTGCGACCTTCACGGGTGAAGAGAGCCACCTATACTCATTCCCAACAGGTCGGCAGTGCCCGCTGCCGGCCGTTTCACGCGATCAGGAGACACTCAATGTTCTACAAGACAACCGCCTTTGCCGGTGTGGCTGCGGCAGCGCTCATCTCGGCCCCTTTCGCGGGCGCGCAGGAGGCCATGGCGCCGACAACTGCCGAACGCGTGACCGAAGGCAATCTCGTCATGGAGAATATTCCGGACATCCCGGAAGAGGTGAGCGAGAAGCTACGCCAGTATCAGAATGTGCGCACGCACGGCTTTGCCGACTGGACCGATGAGGGCGTGCTGATCGCGACCCGCTTTGGCGAGGTCAGCCAGATCCACCAGGTGAAGACGCCGCTTGGCGCGCGCCGTCAGGTGACCTTCTATGATGAGCCGATTGGCGGCGCATCCGTCAGCCCGACGGGCGGCAGCTTTGTCTTCTCGAAGGATACAGGCGGCGACGAGTTCTATCAGGGGTACCTCTTCGATATGGAGAGCGGCGGCGTCACACGGTTCACCGAAGCAGGCACGCGCAATGGCGGCTATGTCTGGACCGATGACGGGTCGCAGGTCTTCTTCTACGAGGCGCGCGATGGCGAGGCCGACTACGACCTGAAAATGGGCAATCCGGCTGATCCGGCCAGCATTGAGACCGTCTTCGAGGGCGATGGCACCGGCGCGCTCTTCCCGGTCGATTTTTCCGCCGATGGCAGCATGGTGACCATCCAGCGCTATATCTCCATCCAGGACAGCGATATCTTCACCTTCAATGTCGCGACAGGCGAGATGACCGAAATCCGCCCAGGGGAGGAGGTCGCCTATGACGGCCTCCACTTCCTGTCCGATGGCAGCTTGCTGACCTCCACGGATGCAGGTTCGGAGTTCAAGAACCTCGTCCGCCTTGTGCCGGGGTCTGATGAGATGACGGTCTACACAAGCGATATCGATTGGGACGTCGAGGGCTATGACCTGTCGCCGGATGGCAGCACGGTGGTCTTCGCGGTCAATGAGGGCGGCCTTGGCACGATCAAGCTGCTCGATATTGAGAGCGGCGAGGTCACGGACGGCCCTGACCTGCCGACCGGGATCGCGGCCGGTCCACAATTCGATAGCACGGGCAGCCGTGTCGGCTTCACCTTTGTCGGCGCCACCAGCCCGGCCGATGCCTGGTCCTTCGATGTGGAGACGCTGGAGCTCACCCGCTGGACCGAAGCCGAAGTGGGCGGGCTTGATACCGCGGCCTTCGTCGAGCCTGAGATGTTCGACTATCCGAACGCTGATGTCATGGATATTCCGGCCTTTATCTATCGCCCGGCGGGCGAGGGTCCTTATCCGGTCATCGTGTCGATCCATGGCGGGCCGGAAGGCCAGTCACGGCCTTACTTTTCCTCGACCTACCAGTACTGGGCAAATGAGCTTGGCGCAGCCGTCGTCGTGCCGAACGTCCGTGGCTCGGCCGGCTATGGCAAGACCTATGTGAGCCTCGATAATGGCCTCAACCGCAAGAAGTCGGTGGAGGATATCGGCGCGCTGCTCGACTGGATTGATGGACAGGATGACCTCGATAGCGACCGCGTGCTGGTCTATGGCGGCTCATATGGCGGCTATATGGTTCTGGCCTCGATGGTCGATTACAATGACCGCCTCGCAGGCGGTATCGACATTGTCGGTATCTCTGACTTCAAGACCTTTCTTGAGAACACCAAGGGCTATCGCCGCGACCTTCGCCGCGCCGAATATGGCGATGAGCGTGACCCAGAGATTGCAGCCTTCTTCGAAGAGATTTCACCGCTGAACAATGCAAGCGAGATCACCAACCCGCTTTTCATCATCCAGGGCGCGAACGATCCGCGCGTGCCCGCCTCTGAAGCTGAGCAGATCCTTGAAGCCGTGCGCCAGAATGGCGGCGAGGCCTGGTTCCTTCTCGCCATGGATGAAGGCCACGGCTTTGCCAAGAAGTCGAACCGCGACTTCCAGCGCGAAGCCGAAACGCTCTTCCTTCAGGATGTGCTGGAGCTGGACGGCGCTGAGTAAAAGCCTGCATTCAGGCGAACATCAGGAAAGCGGCCCCATCGCGGGCCGCTTTTTCTTTGATCGGAGCTCAGGACGCATCGCTCGAAAGACCTCTAGCTTTGAATTTCAAAGTGCTCTTGACACTTATCATATGCTTTGCAATACAAAGTACATTGCAGAAAGAAAGGAACCTGCCATGTTGAAGCAAATCATCACCACTGCCCTTATCGCTGGCGCCATTGCGGCCCCGGCTATTGCCGCACCGCTGGCTGTTACGCTTGAGGGCGTCGAGGACCGCGGCGTGCCGCTCTATGTCGGCGTTCAGACCGAAGAACAGTTCATGAAATGGGACGGCATTGCCGGTGAGAAGATCGAAGATCCGGACGCAGGGACCGTGACGGTCTCATTCGACTTGCCAGAGGGTGAGTACTCGGTGTCGGTCTGGCACGATCTCAACAACAATGGGGAGTTCGACATGACTGATAGCGGCTGGCCAGATGAAGGTTATGCCATGAGCAACCAGTCAGCGCTGCGCGGCCCGCCGACCTTCGATGTGGTAAAGGTGATCGTCGATGCGGACGGCGCGGCTATCACCGAAACGCTCAACTACCCGCAATAGTCTGTACAGACACACTTTATCGTGACCGGCCCTCGCAAGGGCCGGTCACTTGCTTTAGCGCTGGAGGTTGAACCAGACGCCAGGAAGCAAAATGCAGTCTATCTACTGGGTCCTCACCTGGGCCTGTCATCGCAAGTGCAAGCACTGTTATGACGACCGTTTCCGGCCCTATGTGCGCGATGCCCTGAAGAACGTCGTCGCCGAGGGCCAGACTTCATATGAGCGTATCCTCGTTAATCTGCCCGACGATATGAGCTGGGCCGACCCGCAAAGCGGCACGCGCGAACGCACAAACCTTATCCTTGCGGGCGGCGAACTGTTGATCGACGGGGTGCGCGAAGAGCTGTTCTATCCGGTGCTGCGGGCGATCAGGGCGCGCTGGGGGGCGGAGGCGCCGAAAATCTCCATGCAGATGACAGGTGATGTGCTGACGCCTCAAATTCTCGACGAATGTCTCGATCTTGGCGTCGAGAGCATCGCCATCGCCTCCATCGATGATTTTCACGTCGGTATGAAAGGCGAGAAGAAATTCCGCTTCATGCAGGAAATAAGAGACCTGATGGCGTCGCGCGGCGTCAGCGAAGTGTCGCTGGGCGGGGCAAAGTCGAAGAAGCTGAAGATGCCGGAACAGCAGGAAAAGCGCCCGGAGGGACCGACCTTCCTGTTCTTCGGGGCTCAGGAAGATCTCTGGATTGGAGAGCTATGGCCGCGTGGCCGGGCCTGGGCCAATGGCCTTTCCAATGCGGGCTATGACACGAATTTCTGTGCGCGCTGGTCTGGCGGCAAGAACTTCCTCCACCTTGGACGGGCCGGCTCAGAGGTGGCGATTGAGCCAGATGGGTCAATCTATCCGTGCTGCCTCAAGACCAAGGCCCCGCTTGGTAAGCTGACCGAGGAGCGACTCGAGGACATCCTGACCAGCGTCGGGACGTTGCCGGAAATACGGGCCATCAATCGCGGCGCGCCAGAAGACATGATGGAAGATGCGAATGCCTTCCGGGCGATGTCGAGCGCGGTCGACGGGGCAGGGCGGACGGTCGAGAATATGTGCATCGGCTGCGACCGGTATTTCGAGACAACGCTTGGGCCGAAGCTGAAAGCGCTGCGGGAAGAGCGGTTGGGGGCACTTGCAAGCTGACCTCGCGCCTCGTGGTTCGACTTCGCTCACCATGAGGCTGTTTGGGATTTCAGAAATCAACTCAGCGGGTCGATGCGGCCGACGCCGGACTGGTTCACGCGCCACCAGCCGGCAAGGCCGTAGCGTGTTTCCTGCGTGACTTCGACTTCGTGCGGAATGGCCTCCGACAGCATCAGAACGACGCCGCCCGGCTGCGGGATGATGCGGGCAGTGGGGGCATCCTCCTCGCATGCGCCTTCATTCCAGACTGCCAAGGCACCGCCGCGCGCCTCGTCCCAGTCTTCATTGAGGTAGGCGACAAGAGAGACGACGCGGTTTCGCGCACCTGCAAAACTGTCGAGATGGCGATCATAGAAGCCGCCGGGCGGGTAGACCGCAAAGCAGACTTCCATCTCGAACAGGCCGAGCATCAGCTCGCGGTTGAGATCAATACGAAGAGCCTCTGTCCACGCGCGGAACTCCTTCTGAGCCTGCGTGGAGCCGTCGAACCATGTAATGCGGGTGCGGCGCACAGAGCGATCGACCTGGTAGGCGTCTTGCCGGCCGATGCCCGCTGCTTCGAGAGCCGCTGCGGCGTCCCGCGCAATCAGTTCCTCGCGCAGGGCACGCGTCAGCTTTTCCGGCATCAGGTCAGGCTGCCAGGTCCATCCCTTGGTTGCGAGATCGTCGGCAATGGCGCCGAGGCGGTTATCCCCCACGGCAGACGTCGGAGGCAGGGGCGATGGCGTTCAGCTCTGTTGGTCCTTCATGAAGCCTGCAAAGCGCTGGAACAGGTAGAAGCTGTCTTGCGGGCCGGGGCTCGCTTCGGGGTGGTGCTGGACCGAAATGATCGGCTTGCCTTTGACCCGAAGGCCCGAATTGGTGCCATCGAAGAGTGAGCGGTGGCTCTCCTCGACGCCGTCCGGCAGCGTTGTCGTATCGACGGTGAAGCCGTGGTTCATGGAGACGATCTCGACCTTGCCGGTCTCGAAATCCTTCACCGGATGGTTTGCGCCGTGATGGCCCTGTGGCATCTTCTTGGTCTCAGCGCCGAGCGCGAGCGCGAGAAGCTGGTGGCCAAGGCAGATGCCGAGCAGCGGCTTGCCGCTATCGATCAGCTTTCTGATCGTCTCGCCGCACCGTTTGATGGTTGCTGCCGGGTCGCCAGGGCCGTTCGACAGGACAACGCCGTCGGGGTTCAGCTTCATGATCTCTTCAAACGGCGTGTCGCCGCGAACGATGGTCGCGCGAGCGCCGACATGGGCGAGGTTGCGCAGGATGTTCTTCTTCACGCCATAGTCGAGCACGACGACGTGGAAGTCTGTCTGCTCATTATTCGCAAAGCCGGTGGCGAGGTCCCAGAGGCGCTCGGAATTGTCATAGGCCGCATCGCCGACAACGTTCAACGCAAGGTCAGCCGCTTCGAGGCCTTCCCAGGCGCGGGCAGCTTCGATCAGCGCCTCAACGTCGATCTTGCCGTCCGGCGCATAGGCGACCGCGCATTTCGGCATGCCGCCTTCGCGGATGATGCGGGTCAGCGCGCGCGTATCGACATTGGAGACAGCGGTGATGTTCTTCTTCGCCAGCCAAGCGTCGAAATGGTCACGTGAGCGCCAGTTGGACGGCGGTGAAATCGGTTCACGGAAGACGGCGCCCGTCGCGGCGCGGCCTGCCTCAGCGGAGGATTCTTCGTGGTCTTCCGGGTTCGCGCCCACATTGCCGACATGCGGGAAAGTGAAGAGCACGACCTGGCCTGCATAGGACGGATCGGTGAGGATTTCCTGATAGCCGGTGATTGATGTGTTGAAGCAGAGCTCCCCCACTGCAACCCCTGAGGCGCCGGAACCGTGGCCGAGGAAAACCGTTCCATCTGCCAACGCGATCGCGCCGGTTGCTGGTGAATCAGGTTGATTTCCTGTGGTCATGCGCGTATCTCCTCGCGTCCTGTCAGACGCCATTAGGGATTCGGTCACTATCAGACCTCATCCTTCGGCGGCGTGAGATAGGCGTGCAGTGACCCGTGCGTCAAGTTCGAGGTCCATGTATAAAAGAGCAGGTATGGGACAGACAGACGTTTCTCCAGCTAACACGATCCGCGACCGTGTTTTGATCGCACTCCAGAAAGCTGAAGCCGACGATGCTGAAGGCATCCGTGCGCGTACGCTGCGTCTGGTGAGCTGTGCCATGCGCGACCGTGACGTCACGGCCCGCGGGCAAGGCCAGTGCGCCGGTTGCGAAGACACCGAGGTTCGCAAGCTGCTCGAGATCATGGTGGCTCAGCGCGAAGTGTCGGCCCGCGAGTTCGATGAGTCCGGGCGCATTACCGATGCAGAGCGTGAGCGCGAGGAAATGGAGATACTCCAGTCCTTCCTGCCGCAACCGCTTGAGGGTGCTGCCCTCGAAACTGCCGTTGATGCAGTGGTGAACGACCTAGAAGCAACAAAGCTGAAAGATATGGGCCGCTGCATGGCAGAGCTGCAAAGCCGCTATCCCGGCCGCATCGATACCGGCACCGCCGGAAAAGCAGTGCGGCAGGCGCTGCGCTAGGCCTTAGCCGGCTCAGGCGGGCTTGAGCGAAAGATATCCGTAGACAATGTCGGCAATCTCGTCCGCGAAGGCGTCACCTTCTGCGGTGACGACGTATCCCGGTCCGTCTTCATCGAAGAGGGCTTTTTCGACGAGCGCCGTATTGGCGATGTAGATCATCATCTCTGCCGCGCGGTCGAGATCTGACTGACCGATCCTGTCCTTCACAAGCTCCAGAAAGGCCCGGTTGCCTGCAAGCGCATCCTTCCAGAGCTGTTTCCAGTCCTCGCCTATAAGCTGTGGGCGAAGCCGTCCCTGCAGGTGCACGGCGCGCAGGATATGGGCTTGTTCACCTGCCTGCGAAGAAGCTGGCGTAGGTCTGCGGATGTCACCTCCTCGACCTCGACAGCCGCCGTTTCCATTTGAAGCGCACTGCGGGTCTTCCAGAGCTCGAACAGGAGGGGGATCAACGCCTCCTTGTTCTCGAATCGGCGGTATACCGTGCCGACGGCGACGCCTGCCTCGGCTGCAAGATCGGGCACGGAAATCGCATCAAAATTTTTCTCCCGAAGCAGCGCCTCAAGGGCGTCCATCAGCTTTTGTTGGGTCTTCATGGACCGCGCCTGCGTCGCTGGGCGGGCAAAGCTGTTTGACATCAGGTCTGCTTTCTCATATGTGAATGTGAATTCACTTTCATATTAAGTGAAATCGGGATGAGCATCAAGCAGCAAGGGACTGCAAGACATCGCTAGGCGCACAGTCGCGGGTTAGCGGGGTTGGCAGATTGGAAATGGAACGCTTCGTTGAAACTGAACCAGAACTCCTGATCGGCCTTGGCGCGATCATTTTCCTTTGGGTTTGCGGCATGGTGTCGGACCTTTACCGCCGAATTCGAAAACCGGCCCGGCCGACGCGTAGCCCCTTCATTCACTGGTCCATGACCGCGTCCATCCTCTGGCTGCTCTGCGGTATCAGTGTCTGGGCATGGGTGTCGTCCGGCCGGTCACTGGAGACGCTCGGCTTTGCATGGGGAAGTGGCTTCGGCATGTTTGCGGCCTGGGCTATCTCGCTCGGCTTTCTCGCGCTCCAGATAGCCCAACTGCCAGCGATACGCCGTGACGCAGAAGTTCAGGACACGCTGCGCAAGTCCATGTTCGGCTCTGGCGACTATGATGCGCTGATGCCGCGCCGCCGCCGCGACTGCTGGGGCTTTTTTCTTGTGGCGGTCACGGNNNCCTCCTGCCAACCGACGGCTATATCTTGGTCGCAGATGAGGCAGCGGCAGGCGCCGTGCTAGCATAGTTATCCACAGGCTGGGGCGGGCCTGTGCATAGCCGCATTGGAGAGTGGCCCTCGGGGCGGCATCTGCGTTACACTGAGCGCTAATGTCAGCTTCCATTCGCATACCAGATGGCTTCGTCGAGGAGTTGAAGGCCCGCATCCGGCCGTCCGATGTCATCGGGCGCAAGGTGAAGCTGAAAAAGCAGGGCAAGGAATGGGTCGGCCTGTCGCCCTTCACCAATGAGAAAAGCCCTAGCTTCTACGTCAATGATCAGAAGCGCATCTTCAAGGACTTCTCATCCGGCATTGGCGGCGATGTCATCTCCTTCGTCATGGAAACCGAGCGGCTGTCTTTCATGGAAGCTGTCGAGAAGCTTGCCGACGAAGCGGGTATGCAGCTGCCGAAGGCTACACCGCAGGACGAAGAGACCTATGACAGGCGCAAGCGGCTCTATGCCTGCTGCGAGGCGGCCTGCAAGTTCTTCGAAGATCGCCTCCGCGCTGCAGAAGGCACCGAAGCGCGCGAATATCTTGAAAATCGCGGGCTTGGCGCGGCGGCTTGGGCGCGCCACCGGCTGGGCTATGCGCCCGATGACTGGCGCAAGACCATCGACCATCTGAAGGCCGAGAGTTTCGGCATGCAGGAGATCGTCGATGCGGGGCTCGCCGTCGTGAAAGAGGGCGGCGGGGACCCGTATGACCGTTTTCGCGGGCGCGTCATCTTTCCGATCACCGATGTGCGCGGGCAGGTCATCGCCTTTGGGGGCAGGGGACTGCAGCCCGACGCCAAGCCGAAATACCTCAATTCCAATGACACAGAGCTCTTCCACAAGGGACGGGTGCTCTATCGCTACAAGGATGCGCGTGAAGCTTTCGGTAGCACGGATGAAGGCGGGCTGATCGTCACCGAGGGTTACATGGACGCCATCGCCATGGCAGAGGCGGGTATTGGCCATGCGGTTGCCCCGCTTGGCACGGCGCTGACTGAAGACCAGCTGGCTCTGCTCTGGCGCGCAGGACCAGAGCCTGTGCTCTGTTTCGATGGTGACGCGGCGGGCATTCGCGCCGCTTACCGTTCCATCGAGCGCGCGCTGCCGCATCTCCAGCCAGAGCGCACGCTGTTCTTCTGCCTTCTCTCTGGCGGGATGGATCCGGATGACCTTATCCGCCAGTCGGGCCCCGAAGCGATGAAGCAGGCGCTCTCAAACTCCGTGCCGCTGATCGAGGTGCTCTGGCGCCGGGAGCGGGACGCTGAACCGCTCGATACACCCGAAAGGCAGGCCGGGCTCGAAGCGCGGCTCATGCAGGCAGCTGCCACCATCCAGCATGCAGGCGTGCGCGCAGCTTATGAGCGAGAGCTCAAATCCCGCAAGAATGACCATCTCTGGCAGATGCGGCGCAAGGCGCGCGGGCCTGCAGGGCGGCCTGATGCGCCGGTGAAAGGCGCCCACCAGACCAGTACGCCGGCGAAGACGCGGGGCCTTGGGCTGCTTGTGCGCGCAATCGATTCGCCCCATCTGATCGACGTCGGTTTCGAGCTGCTGTCCATGGCGATCTTCCTCGATGAGGATGTCGCAACCTTGCGCGATGTGATCATTTCGTGGCCTGACGCAGGCACAGGTGTTGACCGCAGCGCAATCGCGACCCATTTAGTGCAGTCTGGAAACATGCGCGCTGCTGACTTGCTCAATTCTTATCCCGCAACAACTGCTATAGCTCCCGATGGAGCTGACGAACGGGAATGGCTTATCGCCCTGGAGCAATACGTGGCCCGCGACGACGCCAGCGCATTTGGCGACGTGGCCAAGGCTGAGGTGACAGCGTCACCTGAGAATTGGCGACGGCGTCGGCATGAAGTGGCGGAACGTGAGGCACGTGTGGCGCGTCTCAATGAAGCAGCAGAACAAACCGATCAGGACTGATCGGCCAGTTGATTGTTTGAATGTTGCAGGGGGCAAGCTGCAACAGGCGGGAGAGTTAAATGGCGAAAGCCCAGAAGCGTGACAATGACGGCGCCGAGGTCGAAACCGATGACCGTCCGGTGCTTGATCTCAACGACTCGAAGATCAAGAAATTCATCAAGCAGGCAAAGTCCAAGGGCTATGTCACGCATGAAGAGCTGAACAACGTCCTTCCGTCCGAGGAGCTGTCCTCCGATCAGATCGAAGACACGATGTCCGCCCTTTCTGAAATGGGTATCCAGGTCGTCGAGAACGAAGACGAAGTGGAAAGCGCTTCCAAAGGTTCAGCGGTCGCCAAGACGGGTTCCAGCGGCGCTGTCGCCAAGAAGGGCAATGCGCGCGGCTCTGACCGTACCGACGACCCTGTGCGCATGTATCTGCGTGAGATGGGCGCGGTTGAGCTCCTGTCGCGTGAAGGCGAAATCGCGATTGCCAAGCGTATCGAGGCTGGCCGCGATGCGATGATCCGCGGCCTCTGCGAGAGCCCGCTGACCTTCGAGGCCATGATGGTCTGGCGCGATGAGCTCATGAATGAGCGCATCCTTCTGCGCGACCTTATCGACCTTGAAACAACCTATGGCGCCGAAAACCCGACGCCGGAACCGCGCGAGAAGACCGAGGAAGAAAAAGAAGCCGAGGCGAAAGAGCGCGAGAACGAAACGACCGAGGAACGCCTTGCCCGCGAAGAACGCGAGGACGAGGAAGAAGGTCAGGCCATGTCCATGTCGGCCATGGAGGCCGAACTTCGTGACGGCGTGCTTGGCAAGCTGGACGAGATTGCGCTCGCCTTCGGACAGTACCGCAAGCTGCAGGAACGCCTCGTTGAGCGCCGCATGGCCGGCAAGGCGCTGACCGCCGATGCGCGCGAAGAGTATGACACGCTCGCCCAGTCCATCGTCGACAATCTCAAGACGATGCACATCAACAATGCGCGTATCGAAGCGCTTGTTGAGCAGCTCTACGCCATTAACAAGAAGCTGATGGGCCTTGAGGGCAAGCTGATGCGTCTGGCTGATGCCAAGGGCGTGCCGCGTAAGGAATTCCTCGAAAGCTATTTCGGCAATGAGCTGAACCCGAACTGGCAGGAAGAAACGCTGGAGAACGCCAAGTCCAAGAAGAAGTGGGAAAGCTTCTTCGAGAGCCAGGGCGATCAGATCGGCGAAATCCGAGACGAGATCACGGCTGTGTCGCAGGAGATCGGTATTCCGATAGACGACTTCCGCCAGATCGTACAGCGCGTCCAGAAGGGCGAGCGCGAAGCCCGCGTCGCCAAGAAGGAAATGGTCGAGGCAAACCTGCGCCTCGTGATTTCCATCGCGAAGAAATACACCAATCGCGGCCTGCAATTCCTCGACCTGATCCAGGAAGGCAATATCGGCCTGATGAAGGCGGTCGATAAGTTTGAATATCGCCGCGGCTACAAATTCTCGACCTATGCGACCTGGTGGATCCGTCAGGCGATTACCCGGTCCATCGCAGACCAAGCCCGCACGATCCGTATTCCGGTGCACATGATCGAGACGATCAACAAGATCGTCCGCAGCCAGCGCCAGATGCTGCACGAGATCGGCCGTGAGCCGACCCCGGAAGAGCTCGCTGAAAAGCTCGGCCTGCCGCTGGAAAAGATCCGCAAGGTTCTCAAGATCGCAAAAGAGCCGATCTCGCTCGAAACGCCTATCGGCGACGACGAGGATTCAAACCTCGGCGACTTCATCGAGGACAAGATGGCGCTGCTGCCTGTCGACAGCGCGATCCAGTCCAACCTTCGCGAAACCACGACCCGCGTGCTCGCCTCGCTCACCCCGCGTGAGGAACGCGTCCTGCGTATGCGCTTCGGCATCGGCATGAACACCGACCACACGCTGGAAGAAGTCGGCCAGCAGTTCAGCGTGACCCGCGAACGTATTCGCCAGATCGAGGCAAAGGCGCTGCGCAAGCTCAAGCATCCAAGCCGGAGCCGGAAGCTGCGGAGCTTCCTGGATACCTGATTATCGACCCGGTTCAGGGTCGGCACCACCAAGATAAGACGGGCGCTACGGCGCCCGTTTTTTTGTGTCTTCACCGTGTTCCATGGTCAAAATAATGCGATTGAATTAAATCGTGTCCGCTCTATACGTCTGCCCCTGGAGAGCAAACTTGAAGGGCTGAAGATGAAGCGTGTCCTGACTGGCATTGTCATGGGTGTGATCGTGATCGCCGCATGCGCGCTGACGGCTGTTGTGGTTGCCAAAAACCGGACCCTGTCAGTCGGCATTCGGGCCGCGACGTCGGGCATCGGGAATTCATCCGTTGCCGAACTGGGCGATGTGGAGCCGTATGCGCCGATCGAGTTTGCCGAGAAGCACGCCTATGATCTTGGCGGTCAGGCCTATCTCTGGTTCTACGGCCGTTGGCGGATGATCCTGGAAGAGCGGGACTTTGTCCTGAAAAATGGCGCCGAGATCAACTCGCTCCTCAAATACCGGGATCCGCCCACCGCCGAGGACGAGATCTATGTCACGCCGAACCTCGATGTCCTGAATATCGTCTCCTTTTTCGATCTCGCTGAGCAGCCGCAAATCCTGACGATCCCGCCGATCGAGGAGGACCGCTATTACACTTTCATGTTTGTCGACGCCTGGCACAACATCCTCGCCAACGTCTCGCGCCAGCATTATCCGGAAGGCGCCCAGCAGGTCGCCCTGGTCGGTCCGGGCTGGCAGGGCGAACTGCCGGAGGGCGCTATTCGCCTCGACTCCCCGACAAACACGGTGGCCCTGCTCGGGCGTATCCGTGTCAGTCCCGAACTCCCTGACGATGTGACGAAGGCGCAGAGCATTCTGGACGCGGTGGAGGTTGCGCCCCTGAGCACGATGATGGACCTGACGGTTAAGGCAGACGCCTTACCGGGGCAGAGCTATGAGCTGATCGACCCGAATGCGCGGCAAACGCTTGGCATCTTCGACAATTACGAGGAGATTCTCCAGCGCAATCCGCCCTATGGCAAGGATGCCTATGCGGCCGACGTCTTTGACGAGATCATTCCCGGCGCCGGGCTGAAACCAAATCCGGTCTTCATGGCGAGCCTCAAGGAGGCCGCGCGCGATAGCCAGCGCAAGATCCGGACAGCGCCGATCGCCTCGCGACTTTTTGGCTGGAGCATGACGCCCCCGGAAGTTGCCACGCCTGACTGGTCGTGGCTGCTGCGCGCCAGCCTTACGGAGTATGGCATCCTCGTGAATGTGAAAGAGGAATCCGTCTACATCACCACTGTGCTGGACGCGGACCGGAAGACTATGACGGGTGGAGAGTCCTATGAGCTGCGGCTTGCGCCGCCGCCGCCCGTCAAGGAGTTCTGGTCCATCACCTTGTACGACATGGCAACGGCGCAGCTGATTGCGAATGATTGGGACAAGTTCCGGATCGGGGACAACACGCCGAGCCTGAAATATGAGGAGGACGGATCGCTTCGTCTCTTCATCTCACCGGAGCCACCGGAAGACGCTGACTATGTCCCCAACTGGATTCCGAGCACCCCGGACAAGGATATCCAGCTGAACGTGGTCATGCGGATTTACGGGCCGACTGATGAAATCCTCAACAAGGACTGGTTCCCGGAAAACTGGCAGAAGCAGTAACGCGCCCCACAAGAAACGGGTCGCCCGCCACGTCCTCCTGCGATAGTCTTGAACAAGCGAAACAGGAGCGACCGTCGCATGACCCACCCGATCCGTATCGGCATTGGCGGCTGGAATTACGAACCGTGGGAAGAGACTTTCTACCCGGCCGGCCTCGCCAGGAAGCGCCAGCTTGAATATGCTTCGCGCCAGCTGACGGCGATCGAAATCAACTCGACCTTCTATCGCAATCAGAAGCCTCATGTCTTCGAGAACTGGGCGGAGCAGACCCCCGATGATTTCAAGTTCACAGTGAAGGCGCAGCGTTTCACGACGTCTCGAAAAACCGCCGATGAGATGAAGGAGGCGATCAACTGGTTCGTCTCCGGCGGCGTCACGAAGCTTGGCGACCGGCTCGGTGCAATCAATTGGCAATTTCCTGAGAGCCGTCAGTTCGAGGCCGATTATTTTTCAGCCTTTCTCGGCGCGCTTCCAGCAGAGAGTGACGGCGTGCAACTGCGCCACGCCATCGAAGTGCGCAACGACACATTCAAGACCGAAGCTTTCACCGACATGCTGCGCCAGCACGATTGCGCGCTGGTGTATTCTGACGCCGAGGACTGGCCGATGCCGGACCTGGAGGCGGCGAGCTTCGCCTATGCGCGCCTTCAGGAGAGCCGTGAGACTTACAAAGCGGGCTACGCGCCATCCGCGCTCGATGAGTGGGCTGATACGCTGAAGGAGTGGTCGAAGACGCGCGACGTCTATGCCTTCTTCATCTCTGGCGCAAAAGCCCGGGATCCGCTGGCGGCGCTGGAACTCATCAAACGGGTGGGGCGGTCTGGCTGATCAGTCGGCAGGGCCGCGCGTGTGCCGGGAGAGCGTCGCGACCAGCGCCTGGACGCTGTCGCGGAGGTCTTCGACGTCAGCAGGGTCGCCCTCGAAGCCGGCGGTCAGGGTTTCGGGGACGCGCTGGGCCTCGGCTTTCAGGGCGCGGCCTTCACTGGTCAGGTCGACCTGCACGCGGCGTTCGTCTTCAGGGTCGCGTTTGCGCGTCAAAAGCCCGGCCTGCTCCATCCTTTTGAGCAGCGGGGTCAGCGTGCCGCTATCGAGATAGAGCGCCTCGCCCAGCGCCCCGACAGTACGGGGCGCCTGCTCCCACAGGGCCAGCATGACGAGATATTGCGGATATGTCAGGCCAAGCTTTGACAGCACCGGACGATACAGCCTGTTGATCAGGTTTGACGCTGCATAGAGAGGGAAGCAGATCTGGCGGTCGAGGCGAAGCGGATCGTCCGGGTGCTGGTCTTCAGTCATGATGGACGCGATATCACCGCGTCTTCACGCTATACGCAACATCCACATTGCCGCGCACCGCATTGGAGTACGGGCAGACTTTTTCGGCTGCTTCGACGAGTTTCTCGGCGCCGTCCTGATCGAGGCCTGCAATCGTGGTCTCAAGCGCGACGCTCAAACCAAAGCCGCCGGAGCCGTTCGGGCCGAGACCGACGCGGGCAACGACTTCAACGTCTCGATCCTTGACCGGCAGCTTCTGCGCGCGCGCCTTGTGGATTACCGCATTGCCGAAACAGGCGGCAAATCCGCCGGCAAACATCTGTTCCGGATTGGTCTTGCCGCCCGGGCCGCCAAGGCCTGCTGGCGGGGCGAGTTCGAGCTGCAGGATGCCGTCATCAGACTTTACATCGCCCTGACGTCCGCCTGTCGCCGTCACTTCCGTTGCATAGAGTTCGCTCATATTTAGCTCCTTTATCGCTGAGCAATTAAATTGTGTGCAATATAAATGAAGACAAGATGAGATTGTCAAGGAAATCGCTTGCAGCTGTGGAAACCACAGGGGGTTGAGCCGCGTTCTGTGAAAGAGTAGGCAGCGCGCTGCCAGCGTGCCACCCCACATTGAGAGTTGCCCCATGCGTGTACAGATCGACGCCTGCCTCGATTATCGCTTTCCGCACGAATCCGATGTGCTGCTGGCCCTGCGCGCGCGACCGGGACGTGACCAGTACATCGTCAGCGAAGAGCTGTCCTCAAATGGGCAGAGCCTTCTTCAGGGTGTGCGCTATGCGAGCCGCAATGACCGTCGCAACTGGATGGTGGCTGAGGGTTACGTTTCGCTTCGCTATCAGGCGACCGTGGATGTGCTGCGGCCAAAGCTTTCCATCGCCGGGCGCCGCGTACCGCCGCGTCCGCACCTGCCAGCCAGCGTGATCGGCTTCCTCATGCCGAGCCATTATTCAGCGGGCGCAGACCTGGAGAACTTTGCCTGGACAGAGTTCTCGCACCTCAATGGCGGCGATCAGGTCCTTGCCATGATCGACTGGATCCGCGGTGCCTTCACCTACGCGCCTGGCGCCAGCAACGCCAAGACGACGGCGGCCGATACGTTTGCCTCACGCGAGGGCGTCTGCCGTGACTATGCGCATGTCCTGATCAGTTTCTGCCGCGCGGTCGGCATCCCTGCGCGCATGGTGTCTGCCTATGCGCCGGGCCTGACCCCGCCCGACTTTCACGCCGTCGTCGATGTCTGGCTGGATGGCAACTGGCACCTGGTAGACCCGACGGGCATGGCAGAGCCTGAAAAACTCGTCCGGATTATCTGTGGACGTGATGCCGCCGATATCAGCTTCATGACCATCTTTGGTGAGGCAGAGCTGATCTCGCAATCTGTCTCCGCCTGTGAAGCCCCAAGGGAACTGGAAGCTGCCTGAAGCCTGACGGGCTGTTGCATTCCCCCGCCTGATCGCGGCAGACTTCAGGTAAGGGAGCCGCCATGATCACCACGCTGACACTGCAGACATCCGGACCCGGCCTTTACGACTTCACGGAGCAGGTCAAACAGGCGCCCAGCGATGCAGGCATTGATGAAGGACTGCTGACACTTTTCGTGCGCCACACATCCTGCTCGCTGCTCATTCAGGAAAATGCCGATCCGGACGTGCTTGCTGACCTCAACGAGTTCTTTCGCAGGCTGGTCCCGCATACCGATGAAACCTCGATGAGCTGGGTGCGCCATAACAGTGAGGGCCCCGACGATATGCCCGCCCATATCAAGGCGGCGCTGACGCAGACATCGCTCTCCATCCCGGTACAGAATGGCACCGTGATGCTGGGTACCTGGCAGGGGATCTACCTGTTCGAGCATCGCGACCGCCCGCACCGGCGCGAGATCGTCTTGCATATGGGGGGATAGAGATTATGAGGCTTAATCAGGTCACCGTGCCGTGTATCGAATACGCCGCCAGCGTTGCCTTCTACAAGGCGCTCGGCCTTATCCAGATCGTTGATAGCCCGCCGCGCTATGCACGCTTTGAATGCCCGGATGCAGATGATGGTGAGCCAGCGACATTCTCGCTGCACCATGTCGACGGGTGGGAGGGGTGTGACGAGCCGCTCGTCTATTTCGAAGTGGGTGACCTCAACGCCGAATATGAGCGTCTAATGGCGGCAGGGCTCGACTTCATTGCGGCACCGGAAGACCAGAGCTGGGGCTGGCGTGAAGCCTATCTGAGAGACCCGGCCGGCAACCGCATCTGCCTCTATCAGGCGGGGGAATATCGCCGGTTTCCGCCCTGGCGGATCTAGGAAATCGTGGCGGCAGGGCTTGCCGATAGGCGTGCGCGGGCCAACCTCTGGAGCGCAGACAGATATCGCAGGAGCCTTGCCATGAAAGCCGTGAAGATTGCCGCCCCGGGCGGTTTCGACAAACTCAATCTCGTCGACATCGATGATGCTGGACAGCCGGGACCGGGTGAAATCCGCGTGCGCTTACATGCGACCTCGCTGAACTTCCACGATCTCATCGTCTGCTCGGGCCAGAGCAAGCCAGCTGACGGGCGCATCCCCATGTCAGATGGGGCAGGGGTCGTTGAAGCGGTTGGTGAAGGCGTCAGCGATTTTGCCGAAGGTGACCATGTCGTCTCGACCTTCTTCCCGCAATGGCTCGCCGGTCCGGCGCGCGTGTCAGACTTCTCCGGCACACCAGGCGACGGCATTGACGGCTATGCGCGCGAAGCTGTGGTGGCAAAGGCGACCAGCTTCACCAAAGCGCCGAAGGGCTGGAGCCATGCTGAGGCGGCCACTATCACGACGGCAGGTCTCACCGCATGGCGCGCCCTTGTGGTTGATGGCGGCCTGAAAGCCGGTGACACCGTGCTTGCGCTCGGCACCGGCGGGGTGTCGATCTTCGCGGTCCAGATCGCCAAGATGATGGGCGCTGAAGTCATCGCGACCTCATCCTCGGATGAGAAACTGGAGCGGGTTAAAGCGCTCGGCGCCGACCATGTGATCAATTACAAGAGCGACGAAAAATGGGGCTCGACCGTCACGAAACTGACCGGCGGGCGCGGCGCCGATGTCGTTGTTGAGGTTGGTGGGGCCGGCACCCTGTCGCAATCAATCAAGGCGGTCCGCATTGGCGGCCACATTGCGCTGATCGGCGTTCTGACCGGCGTCAGCGGAGATGTGCCAACGGCGCTTCTTATGCAGAAGCAGGCGCGTCTGGAAGGCCTCATCGTCGGCTCCCGCGCTGACCAGCAGGACTTTATCCGCGCCATCGAACATGGCGGTCTGAAGCCTGTCATCGACAAGAGCTTCGGCCTTGGAGAGCTCGGCGACGCCTTTGCCTATCAGCAGGCCGGCAAGCATTTCGGCAAGATCGTCGCCGAGTGGTAGCCTGAAAGCGCTTCGCGCTACAGGAAGAACATCCAGATCGCCGTACATGAAGCCAGGCCTGCTATGACATTCATCGGCAGGCCGACCTTCAGGAAGTCGGCAAACCTGTAGCCGCCCGCCGTATAGACGATTGTATTCGTCTGGTAGCCGATGGGCGAGGCAAAGCTCGCGCTCGCCCCGAACATCACCGCAAGCACCAGCGCGCGTGGATCCATGCCGAGATTGCTCGCCAGTTCGATCACCAGCGGTGTCATGATGACGGCAACGGCAGCATTGGTCACAAGCTCCGTCAGGACGGATGTCAGCGCATAGATGAGCAGCAGCACGATGAAAGGGGAGGCCGCGAGCAGGAGAGGCGACACGCCAGACACGATGACATCGACGGCGCCTGCCTGTTCCAGGCCCTGGCCGACGATCAGCATGGCGACGATAAGCGCGAGCACATTGGCCTGAAGCGACCGCCAGGCATCGGTGGCCGTGATACACCCCGTCGCCATGACGATACCCACGCCGATGAGTGCGGAGAGGACAATCGGAAAGCTGAACAGCGCGCTGGCTAGGATGACGCCAGCCAGCGTGCCGATGGCGATAGGGGCATGCCCACGACGGAATGGCACCGCGTTGATTTCCTGCTCGATCACGAGCGGCGTCGAGCTGGCGAGCGAGCGCAAGGTCGCCTCGCTGCCTTCCAGCAGCAGCCTGTCACCGGCGCGCAGGCGGCAGCTCGCGAGCGTCGGCCCCGGCTGATTGCCGGGACGCGCAAGGCCGCGCACCGTGATCTGATAGTCGGAAAGATAAGACAGAAGCGACAGGGGACGGCCGATATTGGAGTCGGTCGGCGTTATGGTTGCCTGTACCTGCTTTGGCTCATCTTCATGATGACGGCGAAGGCGGAGCCCTGTCTTGAAGGCCTCGCTGCCTGCGAAGGTCAAAAGCTCTTCAAGCGTCGCCCGGATGGTCAGGCGGTCACCGGGCGCAAGCTCGCGGTCGTCATCCCTGGCCGTGACGATACGGTTACCGCGCCGCTGGGAGATGAGTTTGACGCCTTTCACCTTTAGTGCCGGCAGGTCATCCGGACTAACGCCGATCGCCTTTGTGTCCTCATTGGGAAATCCGGATCTCCGGATGGCAGCAACCAGCGCCCAAACAGAAGAAGAAAGCCAAGCGTGACGGCGAGCGTGACAAGGCCGATGCCGGTGATCTCGAAGATGCTGAACCTCTCCAGTCCACGAGAGAGGGCGACACCCGCGACGATCAGGTTGGTAGACGTACCGATAAGGGTCAGCGTGCCGCCGAGTATCGAGATATAGGAGAGCGGTATCAGCAGCCGCTTCTTGGACACTGAAAGCTTCTGCGCCAGCGCAATGACGACCGGCACGAGGATGACCACCACAGCGGTGTTATTCACGAAGCCTGACGCGGCGATGGTCACGAATGCGACCAGCAGGATGGCGCCGAGCCCCGACGTATCCGCGAGCGCCAGTATGCGGGAGGCGAGGTGTTCGAGCACACCTGTGCGCTGCAGTGCCGCCGCGAGGATGAACATGGCGCCGATGGTAATGGGGGCACTATTGGCAAAGGCACCAAGAGCAGGCTCCTCTTCGACATAGCCGAGCGCGAGGAAGGCGGCGGCCCCTGCAATCGCGGTCGCTGCTGGCGGCAGGCGTTCCAGCAGGAAGCTCACCAGCATGACGAGGATGATCGCGATAGCGATCCATTCGGAATAATCTGCCAGAAACATAAGCTCCGAGGTGTCCTTCTGCGCCCGGCTTGCCATGGCTGTCATGGGTCTCGGATAAGGAATATCTACGTTGATCGCGGGCGTCTAACAGGGGTGTTCATGCAGATTTTCATGGCATGACGCGGTGAAACCCTTCACCCGCCTCAGCCATTATGCTTTAAGGCGCTGGTTGTTGCGGCGCGTCAAATACCTTTACGTAGGGGCAATCGCGCCCATATATATCTTGGGGCAAATGCAGAGAGCCATTGGAGACCCGAAATGCTTCTCAACATGCTGAAAGCGAAACTGCACTCGGCCACTGTGACCCAGTGCGACCTTCACTATGAGGGCTCGGTTTCCATAGACCAGGAACTGCTCGATGCATCCGGCATCCTGCCGAATGAGCGCGTCGACATCTGGAACGTCACCAATGGTGCGCGCATCCAGACCTACGCCATTGAGGCGCCACGCGGCTCGCGCACGATTGGCGTCAATGGCGCTGCGGCCCGCCACTTCTCTGTTGGCGACAAGGTGATTATCGCCGCCTTCGCCTCTATCGAGGCTGAGAAAGCCCGTCAGCACGCACCGACCGTCGTCCTTCTGGACGACTCCAACGAACAGAAAACGCCGAGCGCGGCTTACTAGGCCAGCGCGGGCACAATGAAATTAAAAGAAGGGCGGGCCCGCGACCGGGTCCGCCCTTTTTCATGTCTCGCAATGGGTACGGTGCCGCCTACTGGCGAAGCTCGAACGTGACATCGACCGTCACTGAATAGCTGACTTCGCCGCGTGCGACCTTGGTCGAGGCATCAGCGGCCTCGGCGCGCATCGCCATCATCGGCTGAGGCTGATAGCCGCCGCTCGATTGCTCAATGATCGTCACGATGCGGGCGACACGGTAGCCGGTTTCCTGCGCATAGAGATTGGCGCGCTTGACGGCGGTCTGGATCGCCTGGCGGCGGGCCTCATTGCGCGCTTCGGTCGGGTCATCGAGGCTGAACTGAAGGCCGGAAATCGTATTGCCGCCTTCCTGCACGATTGCATCCATCGTGCGGCCGAGATTGTCGAGATCACGGACTTTCACGCTGAGCTGGTTGCTGGCCGTGTAGCCAACGAGGCGCGGCGGGGCACCGTCGCGGTTGGAATAGTCATAGCGCGGCTGCAGCGACAGGTTCGAAGTCTGCATGTCGCGGCCTGCAACGCCGGCTGCCTCAAGCGCGGAATAGACGCCGTCCATGGAGGCTGCATTCTGGCTCATCGCGGCAGATGCGGTCTCCGCTTCGGTTTCGACACCTGCGGTAATCGTTGCGATATCAGGTGCGCGCGAAACTTCGCCTGATGCGGAAACGGAAAGTGTCGTTTCCGGCTGGATGGAATTGGCGTGGTTCGACGGCACTGGCTGCTGGTTCGGCACGCTCTGCGATGTGGCCGATTGCTGCGCAATGGCTGCGCCGCCAGCAAGGGCGGCTGCGACGACTGAACTGGCGAGCAAGGTGCGGGCGGATGGCATTCTCATCTGTTACGTCTCCTTTATCGTCCACGGGGGATGCGGACTTGCAGTCACCATTCAATTAGGCCATTGCGGCACCATCGTGACGACGTCATGTTGCAAACCGCGCATGAAATGCGTTCAGGGCCTGTAGCTCAGTTGGTTAGAGCGGACCGCTCATAACGGTCTGGTCGGGGGTTCAAGTCCCTCCGGGCCCACCATTTCCCAAACTTCCAGCATCAAGATCATTGCAGTCCATCTGAACGCTCTGGCCTTACCGGTCCTCCGGCAGCCAGCTGAGGTCGAGACGGTCATAGCGGTTCACATAACCGACGAGTTCATTGAGAGCCGGCTCGTTCTTGAGGCGGAAAAAGCGCTTGTGACGCTCAATCAGGTCGAGCTCCAGCAGCTTTTTTACAGACCGGCTGACATGCACCGCTGACAGGCCCGTGGCCGCGCCGATCTGTTCCTGCGTGAGGGGGCAGTGAAACTGGTCGTGCAGGCGCGGCTCCATCAGGCGCAGACGGGACATGGTCTGCAAAAGGAAGAGAACGAGCCTCAGATATCCATCCGTCCGGCGGCTGACGACGAGGCGGTCATTCATCATCGCCTGATCAATCATGCTGAGCGCCAGAATCAGGCCGCTGATCCGCGGAGACTGTCGAAGAGCATCAGCAAGCCGCTCACGGGGAAACCGGCAGAGGATAAGCCCCGTAGCCGCCACAATCGTATTCGGCGTCGATTCAAAGGCCGCATCGCTGAGACCGATAATGTCGCCGGGATGATAGACGGTCGGGATATGCGGATGGCCGCTCATTTCCTCGCGCGTCGCGATCGCCCAACCCTTCTTCAGGATGAAAAGCTCATCCAGCCTTTCGCCCTCTCGCACCAGGATTTCACCCTTGTCGAGCTCTTCCTTCTCCTTCTCCAATGAGGCCAGAAGTTCTGTCTGCGCCTGTGAAAGCGGCGCGAGCTTCTCCAGCTTTGAAGCGAGGCAGGAGTCTGCCTCGGCGCAAATGTCTTCATTCTGCGAATTGATTGTCCTTCTCCCAAGGTCAGCCACTTCCCATTGCCCGAATGTCGCATCACCTGGCGACATCTGGATGTCGGTGCCTTCAACGCAGAAAAAGGGGAGGGTGTTCCGGGAAAACCCCCTCAGCGCGTGTCGAACTTGTCGGTCTTGCGATCACCGAACAGCATGCGCTGTTCAAGCCGGGCACGAAGGGCGGCGTAATAGGCTTCCAGGAAAGCAAGATCATCCGGCGTCTGCGGTGCTTCGCGGCCGATCTTGTTGCGGATGCGGTCGGCGACCTTGGCCTTGATTTCAGGCGTGGACTGGCGAAGCACGTCCTCCAGGACGTGAAGCTCATGGATGCCGTATATATCAAGCTCT
>LWDU01000108.1_pt1 | contig 24515 bp, 34 predicted proteins | sample 727161 | NCBI WGS metagenome assembly LWDU01 (sample SAMN04566230, study PRJNA314399) | hydrothermal vent metagenome | isolation source: deep sea hydrothermal plume seawater | place: Mexico: Gulf of California, Guaymas Basin | collected 2004-07-11
CTACATAAATTGGTTTGGGTGATTTGCTCATCGAACATTCCTTGACGATTAACGTTGTCAATAAAATGAATGTAAATACGCCCAGTACCCACCCGTTCTTTAATAAGCTTATTAAATATCTCAGTTGCGGGTAACACCATTTTTCTAATACTTTCATCTTTTTCATATTCTTCATATACAGGGTCAAATAACTCCGGTTGCCCATACGTTGATAGTAGTAAAGGAACTTCTTCTGAGCTAAATAAAGTCCAATCGCCTTTTGCTAAGACACGCTTGAGAAATAAATCAGGTAGACCGATCGTGTAATCGATAAAACGAGCCCTATTTGTATTACTACCTTGATTATTTTTATACTCCAATACATCCATTATCTCCCAGTTAAATACAGGGTAGTTAACCACCGTAGCTCCAGAGCGTAGGCTGTTCTGTGTGAACTGCTTACTAGCAGCTTCAATTGACTTGAGTAGGGGTAGAGCACCTGTGTGTTTTACTGTGTTATTCTTAACTGGCGCGAGTATGCCTCTAACTGGAGCCATATCCACTCCAATACCTGCTCTATTTGCTGTCATCAATGATAGAGCATACTCAGAAGCTAAAATAGACTCTGTACTGTCGCCCATTCGAAGTAAACAACAAGAGCTGAACATCTTCAACTGTGTACGAACGCCACTAATAATAGGTGTTGGTAGACTAATTTTATCATCTTTTAATGCATTGTACATATCAATAACTAAATCAATGCAATCTTCTTCAGTCGCAAAGATAGTCATAGCGATAAGCATAAACGTTTCTTGAATCATCTCTAGTCGTCTGTCCGTCTTAGCATCTTTTATTAGGTACTTGCTATCTAGCTGAACGATAGAAGAATAAGGACGAGCGAAATCATTATCATAGTCCATCTCCGACTCCAACATATCAATTTCTTCTTCAGAGTATAACTCTAAGATGATTGGNNNNCTAACAGTCTACCTGCAAAGATAGAGTAATCAGGAGTTTGAGGACTAATCTTCTCAGCTGCTGACTTAATTAGTGTCTGTTGAATATCAGAAGTCTTCATACCTTCAGCAAACTTGATATGCGCGTTAAGTGCTGTATCTGATACTGATACGTTTAATTCTCTACCTAAATCTTCCTTCTTACAGTTTTCTAGCATTTGATGGATTTTATCTAAATCCAACTCAGTGCTTTCTCCGTTCCTTTTAGTTATTAACATATCGCTCCAATAATTCGTTCAATTCTTTTACGTTGTCTTCTCCGATAGCTTCCTCACAGTATGTAAGTAAATCCATTAACTCATAGTTAGTTAAAATTCTATCCTCTGAAGCGTTTAAGTTTTTAATATATACATAGTTTCCAGGCAAAGGTATTTGGTCATAAATATCTAAAGCACTACCATATTCTCTTATTAAAGCATAAGCACGTTTTGCACCTACTCCCGAAACTCCCGGAACATTATCTCCCGTATCCCCCATTAAAGCTTTCATACTAATGAACTCTTCTGGAGTACAGTTATGTGTTTCTTCGAAGTTCTGTACTGTGGTTTCTTTTCTAGTTACATAAGAGAAACGAGATATAAAGTTGGTAATTAATAAGTCCCAGTCTTTATCTGAACTTACTAACCAACAATGCTCTAACTCATTATCATCAAACTTACTAGCAATATATGCTGCGATATCATCCGCTTCCACACCCTTAAACTTAACTACAGGGAAGACTTCTCCCACTAGTTTTAATGTTCTATCGTACTCTTGTATAAAAGCTGTGAAGGCATCTTTCTCTTCTTCAGTTTGTTTCTCCCTAAGTTTTGTTCTGTTACCTTTGTACTCCTTATCTACGGCAAGTCTATAACTCGATTTACCCCAGTCCGAAGTAACAATAACTTTAGCAGCGCTATAAGATTGTGCAAGAGATTGTATTAGTCTCAAGTAATCCGCTGCAAAGTTAGTAGACCCACTATGTTTATATCTAAAGGCTAGATTTAGCCCATCTACTACTAGTAGGTTGTCTCTTTCTTGTGCTGCTTTTAAATCGTTAAATTTCATTCATACTCCTTTTTAAATATACTGGAGGGCTTAGTTTCTAGCCACTTCTCAAATAAGTATATGTGTAATGTTGTTTCTTCATCTGGTTGAAAGATTAACTCTGGTGTAATCATTTCCCCTACTTCTGTTGCTATTAACCACTTGCCCCTATCTTTCTTAAATACTAATATAGGTTCCGCAGTCATCTCTTTGGCCTCTCTTACTGCTTGATCCCAAAACTTCTCTAACTGGGACTTTGTATCGTTTACTAGATTGCTGTGTATTTGGTCATCTTTATAAGACTTTACTTCAATACAATAGTAGTTAGAAGAGTTAGCTAAGTATACGTCTCCTTTGATGTGCCCTGCTCCAGATAAAGGAACTCGCTCCCACTTGTCTATCCCCGTGCGCTTTCTTAGTAAATCTCTAACTTTGTACTCTGCAGTTCTTCCTTTAGCTCTACTATCAACCATTTTCTAACCTCGATATATTGTTTTCTTTTGTGATATTAATTTTATTAAGCAATGGATGAGTGTACTCATGTGAAACAATAAACGTATTGATCTCGGTTTCATCAAGCAGTATCTCAACTAATTTTTCTTTTCCCGAGTCATCTAGGACTCCCATAACCTCATCTAAGATTAACAAATTTAGTTTAGATTTGGAAAGTATATTCATTACCTTTCTTATTCCAAGTAATGTAGCAGTGTTCACTCGGCCAAACTCCCCGCTGGATAGAGCCTCTATCTCAACTGCTCTACCTTCATCTATTATCTGAATATTCAACTTCTCACCTTTCAAATTGAAATTCAACTGAAATCTTCCAGCGGATAATTCTGCTAGGTACTTATTTATTTCATCCTCTAGATCTTTAACTAAAGACTCAATCTTATAAGCTATTAAACCGTTTGTACTAAAAGATTTCTTTAGTATATCTACTATAGTGGCTAACTCTCTTAACTCATCTAATTCTACAGTCTTAATACGTAGTTTTTCTTCAAAATCAGCAGTTTGCTCTAAAATCACGTCTATTTTGGTATTAAAAGCAGTTGCTTTTTCATTATGAGCTATTGCTTTTTTAATATCCTTGCGTACTTGTTGTATTGTTTCCTTCAAAACTACCATCTTAGTTTGTACGTTATCTCTATCTACTAACTTAGTACTTTTTGTACTATCTACCAAGTTGTTTAAGTTTTCGAAGTCTGCTACTACTTTTTGGTGAGTGCGGTATGCTAATAACCCCGCTTTGGCACTTGTAACTATATCTTCAACTTCTTCAATACGTAACGTATTACTACTAATAACTTCTTTAGCTTTGGAGATTAAATCTGTAATAAACTTTTCATCTACCGACTGCATACACATAGGGCACTGAGAGTCTAGTTTTGATAGTTTTGTAATCAAAGCCTTCTTAGCAGTAGACTGCGAGGTTAGAGAACCTTTCTCTTGGACCTCTGAGTCCGTGGACTCAGGTTTGTCCACCTGCCTAATTACTTCATCAATATCAACATTTTTAAGCATTTTCATATACTCATTATTCTTATTAATATCTTTATTTATTTGCTCTGCGTTATCGTACTCACCTTTTAGTTTAGCGTACTCTTCTACTTCTTTAGCAGCATCTTCGGGAACATCTAGTATATTCATAGGAGTAGTATCTTCTAAAGCGTTTTCTGCTAACCAATTATCAATAACAGAACAACTTGCTTCAATAGCTACTAAAGATGAATTGTACTCTTTGTGCTTATCTTTAAATAACTCGAATAATTCAATATACTTATCCAAACCTAGTAACGCTATTAAAAATTTCTTTCTATTAGTATCGGTAGCTTTTAGAAACTCTAAGTTAGAAGAAGCACTTTGATAGAATAGTTGTGAAAACGTCTTATAGTTTAAACCTAATATGTTTTCAATAGTTTTGTATGTAGCTGTAGTAGTATGACTACTAATATCAGTACCATTTTTGGCTATTTTCAAAGAGATACTAGACTTTCTATTTAGTACTATTTCGTACTTATCTTTATCAACGTTGAATTTTAGTTCTATATGGTAACCTGCATCTAAGTATCTGTTAGGAATATCCTGCTTTTTAATACCTTTATTATTCTTTCCATATAATACTTCTTCAAGTATCAAAGGAATACTACTTTTACCAGTACCATTTGTACCTATTAGCTGAGTAACTGCTGAATCATCAAAGTTAATTGAATTATCCTTTCCGTAGGAAAAACAGTTATCCCACTTAAGCGTCTTTAGATAAATCATTAAATACTCCTAGTATGCTTTCTATTTTTGTAATATCTAGACTTTGTACATTCTGTAGGTACTCGAATAACTCTTCTTCTAAAGACATATCTTTTAGATTAAGAGTAGCTTCACTATTCCTATTAACAATTTTCTTATCTAGTAATTCATTATCGAGGTTTAATCCTGCTAGTGATAATAAATCTCCTGTAACTTCATAAATGGTGTGGTGAAAGTCTGTCTTCACCATATCTTTTTCATTATCTACTGTTACTCGTAGTAATTGTGGTAGTTCTAAATCAATCCACTTGTAATCCAAAGTTTCAGAGTCTAAAATAAGTACTCCTGCTTGAACTTCTTTTCGATGAAATGATGTAGTTAAAGGACTACCTGGGTATACTATATTTCTTTGACTATTTGAGTGGGCGTGTAAGTCCCCTGCAAATACTTTATCCCAATGCTCTAAAATTTCTAAATTGATCTCTGGGGATACGTGTGGAGGGATCTCGCCCCGTACGTGGGTGTATAAAATTTGATTACTAAAATCTTTTGTTTTAAAAGTTTTTAGTTCTGTGTATGGAATGAAATCCATATTATGTATAGAACAACTACTTGTTATAATCTTTACCAAAGGGTTTAGACCATTAACTACTGTTTGCAGTTGGGTTAGAAAGGTGTGCCCTTTCTTAGTTGCTTCGTGGTTTCCGTCAAAGATAATTGTTTCAATAGTACAACCTTTCACATATTCAAAGAATAATTCTAATTCTTCTAGATTAGGTACTTTATCGAATACGTCTCCGCCCACAACGTTTAAATCAACGTCTTTTTCTAGTTCGTGTAACTTTTTGAACATTGAGTGAAATCGGTTTTTCTGCCATTCTCTTGGTACATTCTTTTGTCCCAATTTAATATGCCAGTCCGCCGAGAATAATACTTTCATATTTTCCTCCTAAAATTAAAAAAGGGACGCAATAATACGTCCCTTTCTAAAGCAGTAACTATTAACCTAAATCCTCTGCAGATTCAAACTCCTTTGTTACTTCAGCTGCTACTTCATCAGTGTTGCCTAAGATATTTTGTTCAATGAAAATCTTTTGCTCATCCGAAGTAGGGCGAACTACGATTTTGTCAATCGGCTTTAACTCTGCGATTAACTCGTTGTCTGCTTCACTAAGTGGAGTGGCTTTGATTTTCATTTGCTTAACTGTGTACTCTACGTTAAATGCTAATGGTCCAGTCTTCTTACGGTTTACCGTAATATCCCAACCAGTAGCTGTATCTGTAGGGTCACCTAACTCTTCTGCAACAGTTAGGATTTGCTCAAACATCTTTTTCTTTAGATTAAGAAGTTTTAGCTTACCGTCTGCGCGATCGATAGCCATTACTGCGTATGCCCAAGAACACTTAAGTTCTGGAAAGTAGTGACGAACCCAGTCTTTCTCTAAGTTCTTAAAAGATTCAGACTCTCTATCGAAACCTAAACATTCCATTGGAAGGTTTTTATCGTTAGAACCTTGTACCCAGTAATTGTAGCGTGCTACAATGTCTCCAACCATTCTAAAAGTATTATCTCCATCAACTAATGTTAATAGTTCTGCTCCGCCTTTCTTTGCTTTACCGTTGATTTTTTTAAAGTTAATTGCCATTTTGTGTTTCCTCGTATTTAAATTGTATTGTATTTCCTACTATCTCTAGTAGTCCGTTTTGTTGTATATATTTTTCATGTATATCAGCATGTAAAAGCGGTAAAATTGCTTTACCTTCTAAACGATAAGTCGCATAATTCCTTAGGCTAGCTAAGTGAATATACATTATAACATCTGATTCACTATAGGAGTCTAAAGACTCTAATAGTTCCTCGGGGTTTAAAATAAAACTATCTCCTTGTATTCCTTTTAGATTTAAATCTCTTAGGTACTTGCCCCATTTTGTGGGTACAACACCTCTCGTTAGTAAATACATTAAAGCTAGTACAACCTTGGGCTTACCACCCGCGCATTGCTTAACTTTTTTCCAATTATATTTTATCATTTATCAAAGCATATTATACCAAAGTTTGACCATTTTGTCAAGTAATATTTTTAAGTTAGGTTATGCATTTTATAACCCAATTTTAGGTATAATCCCGCTCGTGCAGTAGCCTGGTTATTAGCAGTAGAACCTTTCAGGTTCAAGTCAATAACTTCTGGTGTCTTCTTACCCTCTTTTATTCTAATAATTCTACCTATGAGTTGTGTTAACATAGGTTCATTATTAATAGGTGTTGCAAGAATTAAGCATGAGAGAGAGTTTAATGAAATACCCTCTGAAAAAATACTAATACTACCACATAAAATATCTTTATCTGTGTCAATAGATTTCAACATCTCGTCTCTATTCTCTGTCTTGCCCGTTATAGTCATAGCATTAGAACCACATAATTCCGATATATCTTCTAGGAATTGTACTCTATCTGCTACTACTAATACTTTATGTCCTTTTATTGCCTGTGTTTGGGCAACATCAGCGACTAATTTTTTATAATCCGCCCTAGCTACTAGATCATTTACTCTAATAGCCCACGGAATGTTTCTATTACTACTAAAGAATATACCTGTATTTAGTATAAATATTTCGGGCTTCATTGAGTTCTCAACCGGAGGCTGAAACAATGTAAATCCAAAGTAGTCTTTTAATACTACGTGCCTATTATCTTTTCTCTGCAGTGTGCCAGATAGGCCTATTTTTACTGTTGCTTTTATTTTATTTAGTACATCAGTAAAAGTTGCTGCAGGGGTATGGTGACACTCGTCTACTAGTATAGTACCAAAGGCTTCTATTAGTTTTGGTACTCTCTTTCGTATAGTCTGAATATTACCTAAAACGATAGGAGTGTCTATTTCAAACTTACCAGAGCCAATAATTCCCGGCTTAAAACCAAAGCATTTCTCCACTTCCTTAGCCCATTGGTCTCTTAATGCTATGGTATGTACAATGACTAATGTTTTGTACCCCATCTTGGCAGCGATTGCTAAACCTAGAAAGGTTTTTCCATAACTAACTGGAGCATTAATTAAACAAGAGCCTGTTACTTCATCATATATCTTTTGTTGGCTGGGTCTTAAAGTAAACTTGAACTTAGGGAAATTAGCCTTAAGTTTTATTTGTTTATCTACTATCGTATAGTCACTAGGAATTAAGTCTGCTCTGCCACTAGGTATAGAGTATAAGTCTTTATTAATTCTAATAGCGTTTCTAATTATTAAAACATTAGAGTCTAAAGGATTACCAGTTTTTTGTTCTATCTCATATGTTAAAGTTCTTTCTAGTATTTCTACTAAGTCATCATTTACATTAAGATATATTCTATTACTAAGAACTGCTTTATTTATACTTTTCGCCATGAGTCCTCCTTCTTCTTCTGTGATACTTCGTACAGTATGTAACCTCCATCAATCTGTAGTAGTCCTGCATAGGCATACACATTAGGTATTTCCTGTGCCATAATGAAAGGGGAGTTTATACCTCTTACTAAAATCTTTGTGCTACCAAAAGGTAGTCTTATTAACTCAGCTATCTGTCTGTACATGAGCCTCGCCTTTCTAGTCTTTACATATTTGAATATCGTACCCTCATCATCTATAAAAACCTTCTTAGTACTCATAATTACATCTTTGGCAGTACATATGCTCTTAAGTAACGGATATTTGAACTTTTTCAATCGTAGTCGGCGCTCACCTAAATTTTCCCCCTCTAAGTTTCGGTCATCTATAATATACATTTTGTACTGAGTATATACTTTGACCACTCCATTAATATCAGTTATCTTTGTATACCCTCTTAAAGGGTATACAGGGTACTTAATGTTTTCTAAAGGTTTTCCAATCATCCCCAAACTTCTTCTGGGTCAGTAAATGAGTAATCGTCTCCAATTTCAATATCAATCCCCACAGGCGTACCAGGAATACTTACTCCTCGGTCTAACTGTGTCAATTCTGCTAACTTAGCATTATACTCATTTAACTCATCTTCTGGAACTTCTGCTAATACCGAGTCATGTACTAAAGCAAATATCTTAGCTTTCATACCACGCTCTTTAATATAGTTTTGCATATCAATAGCGGCTAATAGGTTAATATCGGAAGCTACTGATTGGATTAAGAAGTTTACTGCACTTCGTACTTCGTGACCTACTACTGCTCTATCCGTGGATATAACATTAGGAACTCTACGCTTTCTTCCTAGTGCACTATAGATAAACTGGTTCTGCTTGATTGCTCTCTGCGACTCATCTAACCAACTCTTTAGCCTATGGAATGTTTCAAAGTAGTCCTTAATAGCGTCTTTAGCTTCTCCCAAACTAACTCCAGCAGTTTCCGCAACTTTCTGCGGTCCGGAACCATATAAGATACCAAACGAAATAGCTTTAGCAGCTTGACGCTTTTTCTTAAACTTTTTGGATACTTCTTCAACTGCACAAGGTAGTTGGAAGATTCTATGTGCCATTGAACTATGGAAGTCTCCTCCACTGATAAATACATCTTGTAGTGCTTTATCCCCCGATAGAATTGCAGCTACATACATTTCTGCTGTTGCTAAATCCTGGGATACAATCTTGTACCCTGGGCGTGCTTTAATACACGACTTAACAATCTTGTTATCTCTAGGTAGTTGCTGCATGTTAAGCTTACCGCTTGAACTCAGACGTCCCGAGGTTGTAGATGTTAAGTTAAATCCTGTTCTTAGTCTTTTATCTGCATCAAGTGCGGGGATAATCTTATCTAAGTATGTGTTTTTAATCTTACTAGCTCTACGAATACCCAAGATAGCTCCAGGTAGCTCGTGTTCTTTAGATAGAATTTCCAAGACTTCCGCATCCGTACTAATTGCTCCAGTACCGGTCTTCTTTCCCGGTACGGGTACTAGACCCAATATGTCAAAAAGAAGAACTCTTAATTGCATAGGAGAATTAGGGTTAAATATTTTGCTTTGGTTTTCCTCAAACTTATGTACTTCCTCGTAGGAGTATAAGTTATCCTGTAGTACCTTAATTTGTTCTGCCATTTTAGTTTGGCCTTTTACTAGTCTATCTTTATCAAAAGGTACTCCGTTATCTTCCATCTCTTTTAAGAAACGCATACCTGGGATAAGAATATCATTATAGACTTTCTTTAGTTTAGGGCTTTTATCAATAATTGGTTTGAACTTAAAATATAGTTCAATAGTTGCTGCTGTATCAATCGCAGCGTACTTAGATAGGATATCAAATGGGATTAAGTCATATGTAAAATCCATCTGCTTAATCTTATGAGTTTTACAGTAATCTGATCTAAACTCTGTTAATGCTTTATCATAATCCCCTAAGTGTTTACAATACTTCATAGCCAAAGCTTTTAGTCCGTGAGTACCTGGGGTTTCATCTAAGTTATAATGCATAATCATTGTGTCATCAACTTTAGGAAACTTAAAGTTAAAGTGGTACTCAAGCATATGTAAGTCAAACTTAGCATTATGCATAACTACTGTGTACTTAATGAATAATTGTTGTAATAATGACTCTAATTCTTCATCAATACAATCTGTTGAAATGTACACACCTTGGTCTACTTTATGTGATAAAGATATCCCAAGAACATAACCGTCTCTAGGATACAATGAAGTAGTCTCTGTATCCACTGCAATTGCATCAATATCTGTCATATCTAATACCATTTGACAGTATTCTTTAGCACGAACTTCATCTTCGATACCTTCATACTCCCCATCTACTACTTCATCTACTATACCCGCAACATGCCTACTAATCTTCTTAGCTGCTTGTGCAAATGCTGGTTTACCTTCTGGTTTAAAAGAAAGCATACCTGGGTTAATCATAGGTAAGAACTTACCGTCTACTAATTGTCCTTGATATTGAGTAACTGAAGTAATTTTAGCATAGTTCTTAGCTGCTTCAGAGCCTACAAGTAATACAAAGTCATAGTCGTCAAGATTTACTTCTAAAGTAATATCTTTCTTTAATAGTTTCTTAATTTTAGTATCTGACATATGTAAGTTATCAAACTCAAAGTCAAAGTATGTGCTATAGTTAGTGTTAGAGGGGGCTTTGTCGATAATTGCTACTTTCATTTTTTATTTTCCTTTTTTTGATTTTATAATGTATATTATACAGAAATTTTAAGTTTTTGTCAAGAATTATTTTTATCGTACACCAACTCTTTCAAGGCTAAAACATCCTCTTCAGATAGATCGCCTGGGTCTACCCCATTGGGTAGGTTTATTATTTCTGTTAAATATTCTTTATTTATTTCTTTTTCCAGCTTCTTAGCTGCTACTTGCCCTGCGGCATCTCCGTCAAATAAAATATATACTTTATTTAGACCTAATAATTTGAAAGGGTCTAGTTTTTCTTCCCAGCTTTTTAGTAGTGTTTGAGTACCAAAGGCACACACTGCGTTGGAAAGTCCTTTATCCTGTAGATTGAGCATATCAAATATACCCTCAACCAAAATTATCGACCCTTGTAACATTTTTGGCTTACTTGGGAATAAAGGAGGCGATACTTTAGGTGGAGTTAGCATATACTTAGGGTTAACATTGCTGTGCATGTGTCTACCTATGAATATGATTATCTCACCTAAGATATCTCGGATAGGAAATACTATCCGGTGTTCGAAGTCTTTATGTGTAAAGGCTTCAAAACGGTTTAATGTTTCTACAGATATATCTCTAAAAGATTCTGTAAAAGGTACTGAGCCTATTGGCATCGAAATGTCTGCAGCTAGTAACTTAGAGATTTTCTTTTTTATATTCTGTATTCTAACATCTTTTAGGTCATTAACTAACCCAAAGTGTTTAAAGATAGAACCCTTAAACCCACAACTAAAACAGTGAAAAGCACCTGTAATCTTATCGATACGCATGGAAGGTGTTCCATCCTCATGCTCAGGGTTTAGACACTTTACTACAAGGTCTCCTCCCTGACTAGAGAATTGTACACTTCTTTCACTTAATACTTCTTCTGCGTTCATAATTTAATAAGATAGGTCGTCTGACATTTTGTTTAATTGTTTAGCTTTAGGGGCTTTTCTTTTAGTAGTTGTACCCCCTTCTTTATCAGTAAAAGGTACATCTACTGGAGAAATCTTCAATGATTGCCAACTAATCGTACTAGAGAAGTTCATTGGGGTTCCATTTCTCATTTTTGTGGTTTCGAAACTAAAGATACCTGTTTCATGTTCTTGAGGTTTAAGAATGAAAGCTCTATCAGCCGCGTCCAATATACCTTTAGAGTATCTTGCTTCACCAGTTGCATCGATTTGGTAAGGGGCAACTATACATACATTATGTTTTCTCGCTAAGTTCTTTAACTCTTTACTTAGCGTAAGTTGTGTTTGCCAATTATACATATCCTCTGCAACAATCTGGTTTACATAGTCTACAACTACTAGTTTTAGCTTATCGCCAAACTGTGCTTTGAAGTTCTGTAAATGTAAATCAATATTAGGTACAGTCAATCTCTGGTCATCAATGATAACCATTTGATTGTCTGGCTTTAGTAACTTTTCGTGGTTTAACTTCCTCTCAAACTTATCGAAGTCCTTATGTACTAAGTAATCTTTTAATACGTCTTGAGAGTCTACAAACATTTCTGCTCGGTGATGAGCTAGGTTCATCATATCTCTTTCTGAACTTTGACCTCTCATTAAGTTTGTATTGTTCACATCAGCAAGTATACTCATAGTTCTAGAGAATACTTCTTGCGCTCTCATTTCAATACTAAAGTAGACACTTGAATTGCCCATTAGATACTGATTAACCATAAGGTTTGTACTTACTACGGATTTACCTGAACCTCGGTAACCTCCAAGTAATACTAATTCTTGAGGAGCACAGCCACCTAAAGCTGAGTCGTACTTATTATTAAGTCCCATAGGGAATAATTGCTCGGACTCCTCAATATTAAATAAGTTCATGTCTGCCATAGTGGCAATCTTTTCACTTGTGTGAGTCTTTTCATCAAGATACATAAGTATGTGAGCAATCTCATCTTTTACTTCATCAGTATCCATCATTGTAACTCTATCTACAAATTTATCAATCTGTAGCAAGGCTTCATTTTGTGAGAACTCATTAATCAATGCTTCAATAGCAAGGTCTAAGTCTACCTCAGGAGTTTCTAACTCTTCTAATGCCTTTAGGCCTCGTTTAAGAGGTCCATCCCTAGTTAGTATTAATAAATCCTCAAAACTAGGAATTTCTTGGTGTTTTAAATAGTGCTTATTAATAGCACTATAAATAGATGTGTGAGAAGACCCGAAAAATGCTGATTTTAATCGTGTCCAACCATCAAGACTCCTTTCTTCTAGGAGCTTATGCAGGACGATACTTCCTATATCCGCCATATTACTATCCTAGTTTAGCTTCATTATCAATAATAACTCGGTTTAATTCAATCTCTAGTTTTTCTAAGATTTCGTCTCTGAGAACCGCCAGCTTAGTCTTATACATAGCTCCTGCGTCGTGGTATAACTCTATTTGCTCTTGGGTTATTAACCCCTGTATGCCAAAATAGATATACGCGTTAGCAGTATCATATGTGGGAGCTACCTTTACAGTAGTGCCCGGTCCGAAGTAGTTAAGATTAGTACTTACCACTTCCTCTGGGACTAAGCTGTCCATGTCCTCATATTCTACTGTTATTTTCATACGTTTCTCCAAAGAATAAAAAAGGGATGGGTATTGCTACCTATCCCTTAAAGCTGTTGAGTAAGCGGGGACTACTTATGCAGTAGCGCGCTTAGCGGCAGCAGCAGCAGATTTCTTAGCACCATCATAGTTAGAGCAAGAAATACCGCGGTGTGTCAACATTGTTTTAACGCCACGTACTGTTTTGCCAATCGCATCAGCGATATCTTCAACAGACATGTCAGAAACACTGCCAAGAGCTTCTAAAGCGTCGGTCTTCACTTTAGCGTGTGACTCACGCTGCTTAGGCATAGAAACGCCGTGAGTTCTAGAAAGACTAAGAGCCTTTCCACGGATAGAGTTAATGCTTTTACCTAAAGCATCAGCAATATCCTCAACGAAGTCACCATTACCGATCATTTCTAATACAGTAGCTTCTTCGCTGTCTGAGTAAGTACGTGCAGCAGCTTCACGTACTGTTGGTTTAACTGCTTCAGTTAATTCCATAGACAATAACTTGCCTTGAATTGACTTAGGGCTAAACTCACCCTCAAATACCATCGCAGCGATTTCGCCGTAAGTATAACGACCAGAATTGTCATTAACAAACTCTGCTAACTCAGATTCCTGAGCTTCAGTATATGCGCGTGTGTTAGCTTTAGCAGCTAATTCTACTTCGTAACCCATCTTGCGTAACTTAGAAGAAATACTACGTGGAGTAGTCTCTAATGTTACCGCAGTACTAATTACTGTAGCTTGTGTTACTGGTAACTTGTCGCCTACCAGTTTTGTTAGTGTGTCAGTACGTTCGTCTGTCCACTTTGGGATAGAATTTGCCATTCTTTAATCTCCTATAAGTTGTTTAATTGTTGTAATGTCTATATTTAGACTTTCGGCTTTTGTTCGTTTACTTGATTGTCTACCCTCTTCATCTATTAGTATATCTGTATTCTTGCTTACGCCCGATACGATAATATAACCTTTAGACTTGAGATATTCGCCCGCTTCTGTCCTGTTCTTAAAGTCAACCAGCTTACCTGTTATGCAAACCTTAAGCCCATTACTTTCTACTGGGCTACTTTCTTGTTCAGAAGATTTAAAACTCAAAGGCAGTTTGTTTATGCCTTTGCCGAAATACTCTTTAGCAATCCAGTCTAAGATAGACTTAATAGTCTTTTGTCCTAAGCCTGCTTGCTTGCCTTTCTCCTCATCGAATTGTTCAATGTGGGATATAACTACAGATAATTTCTTACCTGCTGTTGACCCTACTAAATTTATAGAGAAAGCGTGTAGCAATGATGCTAGGTCTGCAGTCTTGCTGACTTGGATGTTGGAGTAAATCTTTACTCCGTTTTTCCCAAGGACATCTACTAAAGTGCTTTCTGTTAAATCGTATAGGTCTGATATAGTTGCGATACCAAGTTTTTCAATACTTTTCGGGCCTAGACCCTTAATCTTTAAAACTTTCGCATAGTGTTCTAACTTCTTAGATGACTGTGCCTCACAACTTTCATTTCTACAAAATAATTGGTCTTTAACTTTAACTAAGTCAGCGTTGCACGCTGGGCAGTTAGTTGGTTGAGTTATTATTTTATAAATTTGTTTTTTCATTCTATATATGTATATTATACTTAAGTTTGACCATTTTGTCAAGAACTATTTTACCTGAGGTTATAATTAAATTCTTTTTATGACTCGAGGTATGATACCCCCAGCTCTTTCTACTGTAACGGTACAACCTATCTCTAACCCTAAGTCCTCTATGTACTTAATGTTATTCAAAGTCGCCTGGGTTATCTTAGCCCCATCAATTTCTATTTGGTCTAAAATAGCTACCGGAGTAACTTTACCCGACTTTCCTGTTTGCCAAACTACATCAAGTAACGTTGTTGGAACTCCTGCACTACGCTCTTTGAAAGCATAGGCACCTTTAGGATGTTTAGAAGTTTCTCCGTAGTTCTTAAAGTCCTCATAGTTATCCACTCGGAATACCCTACCATCGGTAGGAAACTCTTTCCAGTCTTGTTTAGTAACTACATTAAAACCTAAGCACTCTAATAGATACATATCTTGAGAGAAAGAATCGCTCATACTGGGTTGAACATTATAGGCAATAAAAGTTAAATCTCTACTAAGAAACTCTTGAGTATCTTTTAGATTTAATGCACCTGCTGCGTAATTTCTAGCATTGGGTATCTCTTTTGGGGCTACAATCTCTCCAGTAATTTGGAACTCTCCCATATTATTAATCATATAAGGTATAGGTTGGTTAAATATAAACTTATTCGTTATATCTAATCCTTCAAAGCCATCACCTCTTGTTAAAACTTGTTTAACTTTACCTTCACTATAGAAGATTGAGATAGCGGCTCCATCCAACTTAGGAGTTTCAATAATATTATTACTGTAGCCCTCTAAAGGATTTTTACCTTCACCCTTATAATACTTTTGTAGGGAGAACATTCGGTATGTGTGCTTAACGCGATCACTAACAGGAGCGCCCAGTTCTTCAAACTTATGAGCTTCGGCCAAAAGGTCAAAGTCTTCGTCTGACATTGTGGGTTTTCCGTCGTAGTAGGCTTTACTAGCCTCTCTCAACTTTGTCGAGATGTCCGTCATTTACAATTTCCTCCAATTCTTTTCTTAGTTCCTTAGCGAAACTAAACTTTACTTCTGTTTCTGATAATAAATCTACTAATGCGTCAAATAGTTCTGCCACTGACCCTATAGTCATTGGTATACAAGCTCCCTCTTTAGTGGGTAAATACCCTTCATCGAAACTAAGATAGTACTTTCGTATATGTAAGTACATCTGTTCTCTGAACTCAGAGACGGTTAGCCTATATTGCTCTCCTTTAACTTCATTTTCATAGATTACTCTGTTGTATAATTCACTCATAGTCCATTTGACTAGCGGCCTGTCTTACGTTTATTCCCTCATCTTCCAAGTGAGTTAGACTACCTAACTCGTACCAAGGTTGACACGCATACTGAGAGTTTTTGCCATACGTCCAAATACGGTATACTTTACCATGTTCCTTATTGTATTGTACTTCTTTATCAATGGAAGCTAAAGTATTGTACCTTGACGACCAGCACATCTCTCCGGGTTCGTAGTCTTCCTTTAATACTTCTTCTGGAAGCATTTCAGGTCTAAAGTAACTCGAGGCCTTAGCTCGTGGTGGGACATTATACTTTTCGATAATACCTTTAATAAATAAGGTAGAACGATAATTACGTTTTGCCAAATCTACTATTGATGTGCCTTTTAAATAGTCAAGGATAATACCTTCTAACTCTAGTGGGGCAACGGGTGTTCCTCGTTTTTTGGCTTTAAGGCGTTTAGTCATTGCGACTCTATCCTTGTAGCCTTCTATAATGTTGTTAAGACGAGTAGTATTATAACTAATGTTAAGCATTTTGCACGCTTCCTTTTTAGTTATGGGTTTTTCTGCCTCTAAGAATTCGATTACTCTCTTGACACTGCTGTCTGATAAGTCCTCTCCTGCTTTTACCTTAACCCCACGCGTAGCCATTAGTCTTCCTTATTAAGTTTATCTACTACTTCAAAGAAGTATAGTGCTGCTTTACCAGTAAGTTTCTCGATAATATCAGTATCAATTTCTACACCAGCGTCAGTTAAGGCACCATTTAACTTATCAATTTGCTCTGCTTTGCTTACACGCTTAGGCTTATCACCACCTTCGCTTCCTGCTTTAGCTGCTGGAGCTTTCTTTACATATACACCTGCTTTCGAAAGAATCATACGTACACCGTTTGGAGTTTGCCCAGTTTCCTCAGCTAATTCCTTAACGATATCCATACTATTTTCAGGAGTAGGTTCTCTATCCTGATATTCTGCGATTACTTCTGCTTTTGCTTCATCTGTCCAAGCCATATTTTTTCCTTATGTTAAATTAAAATTTTTCTGTGATTTCTCAATTTCACAAACATATTATACCAAGATTTAACCATTTTGTCAAGAAATATTTTAGCTTAAATACCTAAATACTTCAGAGACAAAAAAGGAGGCCGCAGCCTCCGATTCGCTAAACCTAAAGAATACTTAATCTACTGCTTCATACTTCGACAGTCGCGCCCTAATATTGTTATGCTCCTTAGCATTTTCAAACCCCTTGTCATACAGGGCCTGTAATACTTTTATAGGTGTCTTAACAAGACTGGGTTTTAAATCCTCTCTTAAGTTGTGTAACAATAAGATAGAATGGATTAAGCCTTCTTTATTCAAGATTAGTCTTCTACTTCTTCTTCTTCTTCTTTAAAAGAAGAAGTAATTTCTCTAGTTAAGTCGCGTAAAGCCGACTCTGTTTTAGCTACGTCTAATCTTAGGTCATTTAGTTCTTTCGACCATGTTCTATAGATTGAGACTAAACTTTGCTGTTGCTCAGTTAAGTCGTCAAACTTATATTCTTTATCCTCAATAGTAATTGTTGATTCCTTCTCACTCATTTTCGTCTTCTCCGTTTTTACTAGCAAATACTTTTGCTAGGGTAATGATAAATATTTCTTGCTTATTTGGTATTAGTATAGGTATTATTAGTAAGGGGGCTACTATCGCTGATAGTATCACCCATATAGCTTGTGTTAGAATGGGACTCGTCAAACATATACAAGAGGGGTTTAGTTCTAACGCTAACCTTGTCGCTGGGGCATATAACACTCTATGAGACATTACTCCACCTGAGATAGCGAAAACTAGATACCACAAGTACCAAGTCATCAGTTTTTCCTCCAAATTTTTATTCAATACGATATATTATACCAAGATTATACCATTTTGTCAAGCATTATTTTTCGATTACCCATAAAAAACCCCACAATTAAGTGAGGTTTTTAAGGGTTATATTATCTTACTTTTTCGTGAAAATGTGATAAATTACTGCTAAAGAGGCTAAGCCTACTAAGCCTGCGTTACCTAAGCCTGTAATAATACCTGTAATCGTGCCTACGATATCGCTTCCGATAAATGGCACCTGCCCACCAAATATCACTTGTAACACAATTCCTAAAGCGATTAATGCTACACCAGCTTCTGTTCCAGACTTGATCCAGCCTACAATATTTTTTAACATATATATTTTTCCTTTGTTGTTGTTGTAATATATTTTTTAGTCATCTCGGACTTTTAGGTTTCCCTAAACTCTTAATATATTTTAATTCCCATTTTCTCGTAATCTTCTTTTAACCATTCTAGTTCTAGTATACGATCTTGAGCATACAAATCCTCTATGTCGCCCAAGACTTCAGTTTCAATTTCAGTTTCAGTTTCAATTTCAGTTTCAATTTCAATTTCAGCAATATCATTAATAATAATGGGCTTATGGTCTGCCAATGCACAGTGCATTATTTCGTGACCTATAATAGTTAATGATTCTCTATCATCCCAAATTTTTGGTATAATGATATGTACAAAACAAATATCTTCATCAGGTTTAACTACTGCGAAGCCTCTTACACTCCCCCCTTCTGGTAATGCTTCTCCATTAGCACTTTCGTATGCTTCATTTAATCTTTGTGGAAACTTGTACAATACAAATTTAATAATGAAGTCTGTTCTAACAACTTCTATAGTATCCTCAGGCCCATACTTCATTAAGTCAAAGTCATCGAGTGCATATATGTACTTACTATTCCCCAATAGTAGTAACCCTAAAATACCTGCTAATAAAATTCCTTGTAACGTACTTTTCATTCCAATACCTCTGATGCAATCATAGTACTCACCGCTATTATTAGAGGTACCCCCACAATCATTATTAATAAAAAGGCCAAGCATTTACACTTGACCCAAGTCCACGATTTAAAACATTCTTTTTCCGCGATGCGGTGTATTAATTTCTCAAACATTGATATACTAATTTGCTAATGGATTATCTAATGCTCTTTGTACTTTAGCATTAAGTCTTTCTTCTAACTCTTTAATATCTGCTTTATTTGATGTTCTTAGTTGGTCACGTTTAGTTTCGAATCGAACTTCAGCATCATCAATCATATCTCTAATTTTATCTTCTAACTTATTAACATCATCTTCAACTCTATCAGCGACCTTTTCAATACGATTAATATCATCTCTTAAACCATTTTTAATATCTCTTGTATAGTCTAGGGTGCTTTCGATCTTGGTATCCATAACATCCATTTGCTGCTGATATGCCTCAACATCTAAGTTAGCAAGACCTTCAATCTTTTGATACGTTGTGAACCCCCCATATAGAGTACCGAGTACAGCAGATAAAGCAGCAAATGCCATACCTAATTGAGTGGGTGTTAGTTTATACCCAAGTATATTAAAAGTGGTATTAGCCAGTTTATCCTTGGCATCCTCAATCTTATCTAAGTCTTTACCTAAGTTTGCCATATTAATTCTCGAATTGTCCTTGTAATTGAAGTCTTCTTAAAGCATTCAACTCTTCTTCTAATTTCATTACCTCTAATCGTTTCTTTGATAACTCTAATTGATATAGGGTATTACAGTTAATACGTTCCTTTGGAGCATTTAATGGTATAATGATTCTAGCATATAATCCTACATCTTTTGTAGTAGGGTTATCCAAATCATCTGAACTAAAGGGCGACTGAGCATTATTAACAATACCTGTCATACCAAATTCTAAATTCATAGTACCCCCAATAGCATTAGAACAATCTAAATTTCCTGCCCTAAACTTATCCGAAGCGTAACTGTTTGACATGCTAGGAATTTGTAGACTTAAAGCATTAGCATTAACCTTTAAACTTATCACCGCCAGTATGATAAATAAATATCTCATTTTATCTTAGAACATATCCTACTTGATATACCACTTGACTTAACATCAATTGATTTTAATTTAGACTTAGAGCATATATACGTTGCTTTTTTCAAATCACCTTGTTTAATATACACATCAAACTCGATAGTTTCTAAGTATCCCATTTTGATTATTTTATATGGTGTAACGAAAGGCACTGCTACCCATTCAGAATCAAATACATTTATCTGATAATAACTTACATCATTACGTTTATTAAACAATCTCATCTTAGTCTTCGATATACCAGAAACAAAAGAGGATTCAAACTTAGGGTAAGTTGGTGTCATCTCGTGCGCCCCGGCATCAAATGCTAATATCAATCCGCCCAGAAGCACGGGGGTTGCGATCAGCTTAGAGACAAATTGCATATTTTACTTAGCGATACACTCAGCAACTAAAATAGCGTTATACACGCCACCTGGAAATGCTTTATCATAACCATTTGTAGCAGTTAGGGTAGCAGAAAACCACGTTGATCCTGCAACTGTTAAGTCATACTCAGTACTTGAATCATATGTAACCTTGGCAGCTTCATATCCAGACATACCAGCATCAGAAGTTTGTGCTACCGATGTTGATCCTGCCCAAGTAACAGTATCATTTAGTACCGGACTAGACGAGAAACTCGTAGGAGTTGTAATCTTTGCTTTGTAACTATCTGCTAATGTAATATCGTATCTTACTACGGGCAGTACTCCCCCATTTGCTACTGATGTACTTAGTGTGTGTGGATTAGGGTTACCATAGACACCTGGAATATCTGTTGTAATTAGACACCTCATTTGTACGCTACCTTGTACGGGCACATCTTCTGCCATTACATTTAGTGCGAATACTAAACCTACTGCTGTTAATAAAATCTTCATACTATTCTCCTTTGTTGTATTGCATATCAACCATTTTGGTGTGCTTTACTTGTTGTGCAAGACCCAGCCTAGCGCCTCGTTTATTATCAGGTAAGTGTTTATCTTTTAGACTTACTGTTTCTTTATAAACACCACCCTTAATCTTTTTAGCATAATAACTATCCACATTTACAGTCAATGTCATCGCCTTCATTAGTTGATTTTGAGCAATAGTCTGAGCCAACATAATCTTGCTATCAATCTCTGATAATAACTCATCTAAATCAATTTCTTCTTCTTCTTCATCAGATATTTCTTCTTCCTCTGATTCTTTTAATTCTGTCTTATTATCTAATACATCTTTGACATTCTCGTCATCTAATGCATTATATACTACTGGTTCTGGTATACTATTTATTGTACCTAATAAGGCTTCTGCGTACCCAGGGCAGCTAGGATCTGATAATGGGGTTACACATGTATTATCATATTTGTAACTGTATACTACGGAAGCATCTTGTACAGTACCAGTACCCTCTACTTCAATAGAGCCGTCACCCCATAATTCTTGGGGTATATTTGGTAATCCAATAACTTTATTAATTGGTGTTCCCCCCGGTCTACCACTCCAATCATCTGTTTCTTTAAAGATGTATCCCCCATTAATAGCATCTTCATTCTGCACATGTACTAACATATCATCTGCGGTATTCTTTATTGGTGTGTACCTGTAATATACTCCGTTAATACTTAGGTTGTTAGCCTCTGGAAACAAATTAGGCATGCCCCAATTAAGACTAGTTCCAGCAGCATTATTAGTTGTGCCGTAATTCCAGTTAGAGTAAGAGTAAGATGCCAAGCACAGCACTACCAACGCCAGTAAGTATCTTAAGCGGGTCAATCGAATCATCTTCTATATCCTTCTTAGGTTGATTATCTTTATCATTTTGCCAAGCAATTCTAGCATCTGAACCAATGATACCATTATAAGGACATGGAGTTCCTGCCATTAACATAGCATCAAATACTCTTACATCTTGACATAATACCGATACCGCGGCAACTTTCATACCCATATCATACAACGTCTTGGCATTCTTTAATCTCTCACAGTTTAAATCTCTACTAGTTGTTCCCGCACTTATACCTAGTATCTGTGTTTGAACAGCACCAGCAACGCCAACTGTGCAAGAATCCGAGTTTGAACTACCTGTGAATGTAGGAGTAATAGCAGAAGGTGGTGGAGATACTATTGTAGTCTTCACCTCTCCCGTCGAGTGTACTGTGCTTCTTGTAGTTGAATCTGTAATGATAGGATCTAATGCATATACCTTTTCATATGTTGCCAATAACACTATAGCCAATACCCAACCTAGCCCTATTTTATTCATAAGTTTTCCTTTGCCTTAATATAATCTTTAACAATACCTGACCTTACAATGTCATCCGATACAAATTCGTTCATAGTAAAATGCTGTGGTATTCTTTTAAGGACGTCAACAAACTTATGAATGTCCTTTTCATTGTTCCTAGTAAAGTCTGTCTGACATGTGTCACCACAGAATACAATCTTAGAACCTTTACCTAGTCTAGTTACTATTGAATCAGCTTCGTGGGCGGTTAAGTTTTGAAACTCATCAACAATTATAATAGTCTCATCAAGAGTTATACCTCTAACATAAGAGGTTAACATAAAATCTACAATGCCATTCTTCTTCATTAAGCCATAGGCATCACCACGATTAAACAACTCATTACAAATACCAATATAAGGTATTTCATATACTGCTTGTTTCTCATCAAGGTTACCAGGTAGGAATCCAATATCTCTAGTGGCCACGGCACTTCTAATAATAACTATTCTTCTATAGTTAAGATTAGAGTTTAGTATCTCATTAAATGCCATATACAATGCCATGAATGTTTTACCTGTACCAGCACTTCCCGCCAATATTTGGGACTTACCGGAACTATAATTAGCAAAGAAGTTCCCTTGGGCCTCCGTTAATGGGTCAAACTCTTGTAACTCTAAATGTTGCTTATTCATAAGTGCACAGGCACTTACCTTTTTTGCTCTACTCATTTATTAAGTACCTTACTAATATAATTACTTTTTACACTTACAGGTTTTAGTTCCTGTTTCGAATAGTTTATCTGCTACCTTGTAAACCACATTCTTTAATCCAAATATAACTAATACTAATATACTGATAACTGTTGTATACCATTCGGGTGCTAGGGCTAAATTAGCCCATGCTTCTGTCATTGTTGTTTCAGTAAATAGAGGCATTAAGAAATTGATAACAATAGGGAACGAAAATACTAAGACAATGAACTCATCTTTCCATGAATTATCCATAGATTCTTCTAACCTTTGGTGTTCTGCTTGTTTAATTTCTTCTTGCATACTATTATCCTAGTTATTTAACTGAACTTATCCATACGGCACCTGTTTTACGGTGTCCGTTCCACGCTGCGAATCCACCAAGTCTAAGTGCGTAATAAGCCACATAATTTAATACTTTAAACCCGTTTACTTCTACATTAATATCTCTAAAAATTACATCCATCTCTTTTTGAGTTTTTGATCCTACTGTGGCCTCTTTACTATCTTTTAGTAATGTTGCATACTTATACCCGTAGTCATGAACTAAACCTCCTACTAATAGTACTCCCATTGGTGATAACCAAGTACGTAAGAACTTAGGTACTGAAGCACCATCAAAAGTAAATCCTGCTGGAATAACAAGACGTTGGGCATCTATTGTAAAGTAAAAATCTTCTACAATTTCCCATTTACGTGTAGTCATAAACCACATCCAAACACCACCCCAAAATCCTTTGCTCTTAGTTTCTATAGGTAGAGGCTTCATTTTAGGCATACCTTCTTGGGCCCACTTCATGCTTGATCCGTCGCTACTAAGGTAGTTTACAATCCAAGCTATAAAAATAAGTCCTACTACTATAGTGAACTGCCAATACGTTACTAATAAATCCATTTTCTTCTTCCTATTTGTCTAATAGCAGAATTGCTATCGATATAAAAAATGCAATTGCAGAGATTATTGCTACTCCACAGTTGATGCATCTTACCTTTCTCACTTTATAATGCCTGAGCTTCAGGTACACTAAACATAACTCCTAGAGCTATTAGTGCTACCCAGAACCATGCCATCTTTTCTTCTGTATTCATACTAATCCTTCTTTTGAGCCTCCACATTTACTACTCTAGCAGCTTTGGCTTCATATTTATATTGATCGTACTTCATTCTTCTTCTATTTCTACGTTGTACTGCCCAAGGGCCAATAACTGTAGTGAACAATAGAAATACTATAATGCCCCCTATTACTAATTCTTTTGTTTCTTCAAATAGACAAGACCACAATTGTTGTGTGTTATCTTTTTCTACTTTACAAGATGTGTCTGCTTTCGGTAATACTTCATCAACTACTACACTAGTGGCCAAGTTCAGCATAGCTGGTATAGGCCCAGCTATTGCATAAGTTACAGCCGTAGTAGTCCCTGTCTTGACCAAATTCTTACCTTGCATAGACTCTGGCATTCCTGGAATAGATACACAAGAGGTTAATAACAGAGATAGTGATAATAATAGTACTTTCATATTATGACTCCATTGGGAAGAAGCGTGTAACTGCTGCAGCAGCAGCCAATTGACGCATAGACTTCTTGATAAGTAAATTTGGGTCACGACTTGGCTTACTTGGGTATTGAGCACCCCCTTCCGCAAAAGTGGAGTAAGGATTTTTCATATAAGAATAAAACGCGATCATTGCGCCATCTCTACGAGGCACAACGTTATCAATATTCACACTTTCTGCAAAACGCCCCGTTCTATAGTTTAGAACGGTCCTAGCTCTGCCTTTACCCATGTTATGTTTTATAGCTGCGCTTATTGCACGCTGTA
>LWDU01037400.1_pt1 | contig 24495 bp, 19 predicted proteins | sample 727161 | NCBI WGS metagenome assembly LWDU01 (sample SAMN04566230, study PRJNA314399) | hydrothermal vent metagenome | isolation source: deep sea hydrothermal plume seawater | place: Mexico: Gulf of California, Guaymas Basin | collected 2004-07-11
CCAGCGAACTCGATCCAGTCGTCTCTCATGCCTGCCAATCCCTTGCTTCGGTCTTGGCAGAAAACTAGCTGCGGGGAGGTTGAGGGTCTCTAGGTAGAGCTACTTAAGCGGCCGCTCGGCCGGTTCATCCTCGTCGATCAGGATGCGGGCGGCGGCTCCGTCCGGGTCATCGAACTGGCCTTCCCGCACCGCCCAGATGAAGCTGACGAGGCCAACCAGACCCAGCATCAAAGCAACGGGAATAAGAAAGGCGAGCATTTCCATATCAGGACCTCTTCCAGCCAGGCCGAAGCGCATTCAGCGTCACAATGATGGACGACCCCGACATGGCGATCGCTGCGACCAGGGGCGTCGCAAAACCGGCCACCGCAATCGGCACCGCGATGAAGTTATAGACCGCAGCCAGTGAGAAGTTCTGCACCATCCGGCGCCGGGCAAGGCTCGACGCGTCGATCATGGTCAGGATCGCACCAAGGCCCGCGCCCGTATAGACACCGTCGCTGGCAGACTGGCTGACATCCATGGCACCGCCTGGCGCAAGCGAGGCATGCGCCAGCGAAAGCGAGGCAGCGTCATTGAGACCGTCGCCGATCATCAGAACCTTGCGGCCGTCCGCACGCAGCTCTTCCAGTCGCTCAACCTTGTCGGCCGGGCTTGCGCCCGCGCGCCAATCGGTCACCGACAGCGCCGATGCGATCGTGGCAACCGCATCTGGGCGATCGCCCGACAGGATCTCGACACCGATGCCGCGGCGACGCAGCGTTTCGACGACATCGCCCGCACCAGGGCGAAGCGCATCCTCGAACAGGAAACGATGAGGAGCCGCATCGCCCTCAACATACCAGAGCTGAAGGCTGGTGGTGGCGGCAGAGGTTTCCTCGCCCACCCATTCGGCAGACCCAAGACGGCAGCGCACGCCATCAATCTCAGCCTCGAGACCAAGGCCCGGATGCTCCTTCACATGGGCAGCGACACTGCCTGCGCCAGCCGCAGCGACGAGCGCGCGTGACAGCGGATGGCGGGAGGCGCGCGCAAGGCGTGCGGCGCGCTGGACAGTGTCCTGATCATTGGCACTGCGGGCAAGCTCAGGCTCCCCAAGGGTCAGCGTGCCGGTCTTGTCGAAGACGACGTGATCACACTCTGCAATCCGTTCAAGCGCATCGCCGGAGCGAAGGAAGACGCCCTTGCGGAACAGGCGACCGGCGGCGACCACCTGCACGACAGGCGCGGCCAGCGCGAGTGCACACGGACAGGTAATGATCAGCGTCGAGACAGCGATCATGATCGCTTCACGCACACCTGCCCCGGCCAAAAGCCAGCCAATCAGGGTAAACGCAGCGGTTGTGTGAACCAGCGGAATATAGAGAGAGACTGCCTTGTCCGCGATACGGCGATACCTGGAACGACGTTGCTCACCCGCCTCAAGCATGCGCGCAATGTCAGCGAGAAGAGAGTCACTCGCCGCAGAGATCGCGCATCCACGTAATGGCTGCGTCAGGTTAATTGAGCCCGCGAAGAGACGCGCTCCGGGCGCAATGGCACGCGGCAGGCTCTCACCGCTGACAAGGCTCTCATCAGCCTCGCTGACACCGTCCAGCACGTCGATATCGACGGTGAGGCGCTCACCCGGCGCGACCAGCACGATATCGCCCGCCATGATCTCATCGGCACGCACGGAGCGCGTTTCAGTGCCTTCCAGACGGGTCACGGTACGCGCCTGTAGCGCCGCCAGATCGTGCGCGGCGGCATGGGTCCGACGACGCAGACGCGCATCAAGAAAGCGGCCGATCAGCAGAAAGAAGAGCAGCATGACGGCGGCGTCGAAATAGGCATGTTCGCCGCCCCGGATTGTCTCGGTGACACTCACACCGAGGGCGAGCAGAACGGCGAGCGAGATCGGCACGTCCATATTCGCATGGCCCCGGCGAAGCACTGACCAGGCCGACTGGAAGAAGATGCGGCCCGAAAAGAGCGCGGCCGGAAGGGCGATGGCGCCAGAGATTGCATGCATGACCCGCCGGGTTGCTTCCCCCATCTCTCCGTGGCCCGACCAGATCGAAACCGAAAGCAGCATGACATTCGCTGCCGCGAAAGCTGCGACGGCCATTGCGATAAGCAGCTTGCGCTCTTCGCTCTTGGCCGCGCTGTCTGCGGCGTCGGGGGCAAAGGGCGCGACACCATACCCGAGCGCAGACACCGTCCCTGCGACGTCATTTGCCGAAAGGTCGCCGCGCCAGCGCACGTCGAAGCGGCCATTGGAGAGGTTGAGCCGCGCCTGCGTCACACCGGGAAGGGCCTGCACGCTCTTTTCAATCTTGGAGAGACAGCCTGCACACTTTGCGCCGCGCACGGTCAGCTGCAGCGTATTGCCCTCAGGCGAGCGGCGGACGAACGCGCTGATGTCGCTCGCACGCGCTTGTTCAGCGGATGCGAGCCCGCTGGGACAGCCTGCAGAGGGATTACCCGCAGTGGTCACGGCACCCTCACATCCTTGCGGGCCTCGAGCGTCACATCACCCGACATATCAATAGCGGTGACGATCATCTCCCACTGGCCGCTCTCAAGCTCTGGCAGGTCGGCACGGTAAAGACCGGGCGAGCCAGCAGCATCCAGCGAGACGGTCACATCCTGTGCGCCCGTCGCGAGACGCCGCAGCTTCGCCTCAACGCTCAGACCGCCGACAGGCGCGCCGTCTGCGTCTGCGACCTGCACGGCCACCGCTTCCAGCCCCGAAAGGCCTGCCCGCACCGTCCAGCCAAGCTCTGCCTGCGCGCGGCGGGCTTCGAGCGTCTGGTTATAGTTGAGGCCCTGAAGATAGGACTTCTCGACATCCTCACCCGGGAAGCTGGTGATCGCCGAATAGAGAAAGAAGCCATTCACCGTGAACATGACGCCGAAAAAGGCGAGCATGATCAGGAGGACGTGCCAGCCCTTGAGCTGGCGTTCGCGCGGGGCGTCGATGAGCGTTACATTTGTCATGATCTAGTCTCCCGGCGCCATGAAACTCGTACGGTTTCCATGGAGCTCGCCTGTGGCTGTGTCCTGAAGAAGAAGGGTGAAGTGGTCCCGCCCCCCAGCGGTTTCCTGCGGCACGGTCACGAAGATGCGGTAGCGGTCCACACCATGGGCTGCGACCGGCAGGAAGATGCGGCCTGCCTCAGTGGCTTCGAGACCGATCACTTCCAGCTGAAGCCCGTCAATGCCATTGGCCTCAAGGCTCATCTCGCGCGCCTCGCCGGACTTGTTGACGAGCTTCAGCGTATAGCCGTTACGGATATCGCCGTCAGACAGGCGCACATAAGGCGGCGAACGGTCCTTCAGCACGTTCACCTCGAACGTACCGCGATTGAGCAGCCCCCAAGCCATGAGCGCAGCAATGGCGACCATCAGCGCCGCATAAAGCACGGTCCGCGCACGGATCAGCCGGTACTGCGTTCGCATACCGGCGGCGCGGCGCGCAACGGCAATGTCCGTGTCGTAGGCGATGAGACCGGTCGGGCGCTCGACCTTCTTCATCATCTCGTCGCAGGCATCGATGCACAGCGCGCAATGGATGCACTCAAGCTGCGCGCCGTCACGGATATCGATCCCCATCGGGCAGACCTGAACGCACTGCTTGCAGTCGATGCAGTCGCCGCGTCCTTCCCAGCTCTCACCCTTGCGGTGAGGCCCGCGCGGCTCCCCCCGGTCATAGCGATAGGTCACGTTGAGGGCGTGCTCATCGGTAAGCGCCGCCTGGATACGCGGCCACGGGCAGAGATAGGTACAGACCTGCTCACGCATCGTGCCGGCAAGGGCATAGGTGGTGAAGGTCAGAATGGCGGCAAACCAGTAAGCAGACAGTGGCGCTTCGCCGATGAAGAAGGTCTGCGCGATCATCTGCGCATCATGGAAGTAGAGGATGAAAGCGCCGCCTGTCACAAAGGCGATCAGCAGCCAGACCGCATGCTTGCCAACCTTCCGCCAGGCCTTGTTGAAGCTCATTGGCTTGGCATCGAGCCGCATGCGCGCCGCCCGGTCACCCTCAAACGCGCGCTCAACCCAGATATAGAGGTCAGTCCACACCGTCTGCGGGCAGGCATAGCCGCACCAGACCCGCCCGAACAGCGATGTCACGAGGAACAGGCCAAGCGCGGCCAGGATCATCAGGCCTGCGAGATAGTACGCCTCCTGCGGCCAGATCTCGATCCCGAAGAAGAAGAACCGCTCACCCGCAAAGTCCGCCAGCACCGCCTGGTCAGGCACGCCTGTCCCGCGGTCCCAGCGCAGCCATGGCACCAGATAATAGATGCCCAGCATCCCCGCCATGGCGAGCCATTTCACCGTCCTGAACTTGCCGTGGGCAAGCTTCGGATAGATCTGCTTGCGCTTGGCATAGAGATCCTGCGGCGGAGGGGCCGGTGGCGGAGACTTTGGCGTTATGAGGGTGACACGGCTCATCGGCTCCGCCCCTACTCCCCGCCGCCAAGCGAGTGGACATAGACCGCCAGCGACTTGATCGTCGCTTCATCGAGACGCTCACCCCAGGCAGGCATGTGCGCATTCCGGGCATTGTAGACGGTGTTGTAGACATCGCGGTATTCGCCGCCGAAGACCCAGATATCGTCCGTCAGGTTCGGCGCACCGACCGTGCGGTCACCCGTCCCATTCGCACCGTGGCAGGACGCGCATTGCGCAGCGAAGATGTCGGCACCCCGGCTGCTGGCAGCCTCGTCCACCTCCCGGCCAGACAGCGACAGCACATGATTGACGACGTCGTCGATCTGCTGGCGCTCCAGAAGCCGGTCGCGGCCGAACGCCGGCATGAGCGAGAACCGGGTTTCCGGGTCTTCTTCATGGCGGATACCGTGCTGGAGTGTGTACTGGATGCCCTCAAGCGTGCCCGACCAGAGCCAGGCGTCGTCGGCAAGCGTTGGATAGCCCTTGGCACCCCGGCCACCCGCGCCGTGACAAGTGGCGCAATTGTCGCCAAAGGCGCTTTCGCCAGATGCCATTGCGAACTGTTGCAACTCACGGTCCGTCTCAATTTCTTCGAGGCTCGCCGTCAGCAGGGCAGACCCAGAAGCGCTACGCTGCGCGCGCAGGCTTTCCACCTGCTCAGCCACCGCGATCCGGTCAGATTGGCCTGCAAGACCGCGCGTATTGGTGCCGAGCCCCGGCAGGGCCGGGATGGCTGGCATGACGACCATATAGCCAATCGAGAAGGCAATGGTCCCATACCAGATATAGAGCCACCAGCGTGGGAGCGGATTGTTCAGCTCCTTGATGCCATCCCATTCATGGCCCGTGGTCTCTACGCCGGTTGGCTGGTCGATATCCTTGTGGTGTTCACTCATCTCCCGGCTCCCGGTCTGAAAGTGGAAGGCTTGCGGCCTTGTCGAATTTCTTCTGGTTTTTGGGCCAGAGCGCGTAGGCCAGAACGGCGGCGAAAATCGCCACAAAATAGATCAGGCCGCCGGTCTGGGCGAAGCTGGACAGTTTCTCGTACATGTCTGGTGCCCCCCCTAGCGCGCGTTCATCAGGTCTTCGGCTTCGTAGGTGGAGAAATCCACCAGCGTGCCGGTCATCTGAAGGTAGGCGACGAGTGCATCCATCTCGGTGATACGGTCTGGATCCTGGTCGAAGTCGCGGATCTGGACGGTGCCTTCGCGGCCCGATGCTTCGGTGTAACGAGCCACCAGCGCGTCCTGCTCATCGAAATAGATGTCGGGATCCACCTGAGCCCGAAGGTCCATGCTGGCATTCTCGATCATTTCGTCGGTGTAGGGGACGCCGACCGCACGAAGCGCCTTCAGGTCATCCTGGATATTGCGGAAGTCGAGCGACTTCTCAGCCAAGAAGGCATAGGGCGGCATGATGGATTCCGGCACCAGGGCACGCGGGTCGATCAGGTGGTCGACATGCCATTCATCGGAATACTTGCCGCCGACGCGGGCAACACTGAAACGGATGATCGTACATCGACTCCGCTGCCAGCGAGTAGTGGCCATAGCGCTCCACCTCGTCGCGCAGCGGGCGTACCATCTGGCTGTGGCAGACATAGCAGCCTTCGCGCAGATAGATGTTGCGGCCAGCCACTTCGAGCGGGGTGTAAGGGCGCATGCCTTCCACTTTCTCGATGGTGTTCTCCATGTAGAAGAGCGGCGCCATCTGGATAAGCCCACCGATCGAGACCGTGATCAGGATGCCGATCGTCAGGATAAGCGAGTGGCGTTCGAACACGCCGTGTTTGTTGAGCAGTCCCATTGTTCTCGACGCTCCTATTCGGCCGGCTGCAGCTCAGCGGCTGCCGGTGGTTTGCTTACGGGGGTGGCATCGGCGGGCTGGTTGATGCGCTCATGGCCCATCGCGGTGCGGATCAGATTGTAGGACATGATCACAGCGCCGCTGAGGTAGAGCAGGCCGCCCACCATGCGGATGATATAGCTGATATGCTTGGCCTCGACCGTTTCCACGAAGCTGTATTCGAGGAAGCCAAAATCGTTATAGGCGCGCCACATCAGGCCTTCCATGATGCCCGCGAACCACATCGAGACGATGTAGAAGACGATACCGATCGTCGCGAGCCAGAAGTGCCACTCGACAAGCGCCATCGAGTAGAGGCTCTTGCGCTTGTAAAGCCACTGGGTAAGGCAGTAGAGCGCCCCGAAAGAGATGAAACCAACCCAGCCGAGTGCACCGGAATGCACGTGGCCGATGCCCCATTCGGTATAGTGGCTGAGCGAGTTCACCGCCCGCACCGACATGAGCGGACCTTCAAAGGTCGACATGCCATAGAAGGCGAGCGAGACGACCATCATGCGGACCACAGGGTCGGTGCGCAGCTTGTCCCAGGCGCCCGACAGGGTCATCACGCCGTTGATCATACCGCCCCAGCTGGGCATCCACAGCATGATCGAGAAGGTCATGCCGAGGGTCTGCGCCCATTGCGGAAGAGCGGTGTAGTGAAGGTGGTGCGGACCTGCCCAGATATAGATGAAGATCAGCGACCAGAAGTGAACGATCGACAGGCGGTAGGAATAGACCGGCCGGTCCACGCGCTTGGGGATGAAGTAGTACATGATGGCCAGGAAGACGGTCGTCAGGAAAAAGCCGACGGCATTATGGCCATACCACCACTGGGTCAGCGCATCCTGGACACCCGCAAAAAGCTGGTAGCTCTTGGACGATCCGAGCGAGACCGGCAGCGAAAGGTTGTTCACGATGTGCAGCATCGCGATGGTCACGATGAAGGACAGGTAGAACCAGTTTGCCACATAGATATGCGGCTCTTTCCGCTTCCAGAGCGTGCCGAGGAAGATGATGAGATAGGCTACCCAGACGATGGTCAGCCAGAGGTCTGCATACCATTCAGGCTCTGCATACTCTTTCGACTGGGTGATGCCCATCAGATAGCCGGTCGCGGCAATCACGATGAAAAGCTGGTAGCCCCAGAAGACAAACCACGGCCACATGCCGCCAAACAGGCGCGCACGTGTCGTGCGCTGGACGACATAGAAGCTGGTTGCCAGAAGCACGTTGCCGCCGAAAGCAAAGATAACGGCCGACGTATGAAGCGGGCGCAGCCTGCCGAAATTCGTCCAGCCAAGCTCTTCGACATAGAAAAGGTTTGGCCAGGTCAGCTGACAGGCGATGAGAACGCCGACCAGAAGGCCCGCGAGGCCCCAGAACATGGCAGCCGCCACACCGAATTTGACGAGCGTGTCCTCATACTGAGTCTCATCAAAGGGATTGCGGTCGCCGAGCTTGCCTGCCCAGAGCGCAATCCCCACCAGCCAGGCGATGATTGCGGAAAAGAACAGGAGCGCGTGAACGCCCATCAGATTATCTGCTGCGTTACCCGCGATCAGGATCGCCAGGACAGCGAAGACGCAAAGGAAGGCCGACACCATTCCGGTGCTGCTATCCCTCGCTCCTCTCTTAAGGATGCTGGTGCTCAATTTGCCTACCCCTCAACATTCAGACGCCACCGGAAGCGGCGGCTGTCTCATCATGCCTGAGGGATTACGGAAGGCGCGGATCGTCCGGTATACGGGCTCATACGTATGGGCCAGCCTGTCGCAGACACATTAGGTTGCGGGCAATAGGAGGCCCCGCATGAACCGTGTCATCATATTCACCGTCGGGCTGGCCATTGCGATGATCGCGTGGCCGCAAGTCCAGTCGCATCACCTGCGCAGTGAATTGCTGCAGCTTGCCTGGTGCTCGTCGTCAGGCCAGGTGCCGGGCACGCCAAGCCTTTTCGGCATGCACTGCGTGTGGTGCCCTGTTTTCGTCTCCGGTATCGCCGTAATGATCGTCAGTCCGTTCCTGCAGCATGCGCGCATGCTGGTGCAGCGGCTGGCCCGGATCATGCCATGAGAAATCAGCACCTCCCGTCACGCTACTTGTTGACCACCCTGCCCTGCCTGTCGCATTGCGGACATGCAGAAGACAGGGGTGTGAACACTGAAAAGTCCGGACCAGATCTACGATATGGCGGAGATGGACGTTGATGCGCTCCATCAGCACTTCCGGTCCATCCTCCAATCGGTGCCGGATGCCATGGTCGTCATCAATGACGCCGGGATCATCACGGCTGTCAGCAAGGCGGCAGAAACCCTTTTCGGCTATGAAGCTGATCAGCTGCTCGGCCGCAATGTCAGCATCCTCATGTCGCCAACCGACAAATCGCAGCATGACGGCTATATCTCGCGCTATCTTCGCACCGGCGAGCGCCAGATTATCGGCATTGGCCGAACGGTTACCGCGCGTCGCGCTGACGGCTCTCTTTTTCCCATCGACCTCAAGATCGGCGAAGCCAAGATCGGCGACCATTACCTCTTCACGGCATTCATGCGGGACCTGACCGAGCAGCGGCGCAATGAAACGCGCATAAAGGCCCTGCAGGCCGAACTCGTCCATTTCTCGAGACTGAGCTCTGTTGGCACGATGGCATCTGCCCTCGCGCATGAGCTGAACCAGCCGCTCACGGTCGTGACCAACTATCTTGAAGCGGCGCGCGACCTGCTTGATGCGCCGGACGAAGAAACCATGAAGATGGTGCAGGAGGCGCTCAGCGAAGCGGCAAAACAGTCTGTCCGCGCAGGTCAGATTGTCCGGAAGCTACGTGACTATGTCTCCCGCGGTGAAGTCGAGAAGCGTCCGACCGATCTCGTTCCGCTATTCGGAGATGCTGTCGCCCTTATCCAGACGGAGATGAGCGCGGGAACGGGCGCTATTTCGGTCAGCGTGGCGGAAAGCACCCCTAATGTCATGATCGATCCGATCCAGATCCAGCAGGTCGTGATCAACATTGTCCGCAATGCCATTGAAGCCATCGGGACGCAGGTTGATCCAAAGATCGATATCCGCGCGACAATTAGCGACAATGGCATGGTGCTCGTCACCATTGAGGATAACGGCCCTGGCATAGACCGGGAGGTGTCCGAGCACCTCTTCCGCCCTTTGGCGAGTTCCAAGTCCACCGGCATGGGCCTTGGTCTGTCCATCTGCCGGACCATTGTCGAAGCCCATGGCGGCACCATCGAAGCCATGCCTGCAGGCGACACGGGCACACGTTTCGCCTTCACACTTGAACCAGTAGAAACGAACGCATGACCGATTCAGAAAAGCCGCTTGTCCACCTCGTCGACGATGACGAGGCCATCCGCCATTCTGCGAGTTTCATGCTGCGTCTCGCAGGCTACCGCGTGCAGACCCATCCGGACGGCGTGAGTTTCCTGGCAAAGCTGGATGATCTGGAATCAGGCTGCGTGCTTCTCGATGTCCAGATGCCGCAGATGAATGGCCTCGCCGTACAAAAGGCCCTGAATGAGCGCGGCTGCGAGATGCCGATCATCGTTCTCACCGGGCATGGCGATGTGTCTGTCGCGGTGCAGGCCATGAAGGCTGGCGCGGTGAACNCGAAAAACAGGTCCTGCTTCAGGCCATTAATGAAGGCTTTGAGCACCTAGACAGCCTCCAGCAGGGCGCGGTCCAGAAAGCCGAGGCTGAAAAGCGCCTCGCGCATCTCAGCCCGCGTGAGCGCGACATTCTTGATGGCCTCGTTGAAGGGCTGACCAATAAGGGTATCGCCAACTCGCTCGATATCTCCCCGCGTACGGTGGAGATTCACCGCGCGAACATGATGGACAAGCTGGGCGTCGATAGCCTTTCAGCCGCCCTTCGCATCTCCTTCGCTGCGGGCCTTGGCGCGGGCAACTAGGCCCGCGCGAGGGCGCGCACAGCCCCCTCTAGTAACCTCGCATATCGCCGCCGCCTGGTACATCACAGCGTCCGCCCATGCCCATACCCGCCGGACCGAACGCCATGGACTGGATGCCCTGCGCCAGCCCGCCTGACCCGAACGGCACGCGGATCTCGATCCGTGCCGTCTCCGCCCGGAAGTCTCCGGCGCCGAGACCGGCAATACCAACTTCAAGACGCACCAGCGGACCCCATTTGGTCTGTGTCGCCAGACCAATCCGCGCGTCGGCACGAAGGTCGGTTTCATCGCTGCTCAGGAAGCCGCTCTCGGTCAGCAGGTCCGCGCTGTCATAGTCCCAGATGGCGTCCAGTCGGCCGCTCAGCTGTAGCCAGCTGCCATCGCGGAACTCATTGCGCCACGCTACTTCAGGCCCCGCGCGGAAGCGGCCAAGACTGATATCCTGCGACGGGATCTTGATGCCGAGGCTATCGGTGTAGGCCGATTGCGTTTCCTTGAACTGGGTAATGCCTGCCTGCGGACGCACCGTCCACGGACCAGACCGCATCTCCCCCGTCACATTGGCCTGCACCATGTAGCGCTCTGTTTCAAAGTCATCACTATAGAGGCCAAGCGGGTTCACGCGGTTGTCCGACTCCCCGAACATGGCGAGGCCATCGACGGTGAGGCTGTCCTTCACACGCCAGACGGCATAGGGACCAGCCATCCAGCCATTGCCCTGCACCTGCGCCCCGCGCACCGCGCCAGCATCGGTGAACACTTCGCGGGCCTCATCTTCCATCCAGTCATACTGGGCCATCGCGCCGACGATCAGGTCCTCGCGCAGAAGATAGTCTACGCCGAGCTGTACCGTTGCAAAGTCGGTCTTCGAGCGTTCACCAGCGCGGTCATCACGCACGCCGGATGCTTCAGCCGCCAGCCAGATGTCCCAGCCGTCGAGGAAAGGCGCATCCGAATTGCCGAAGCGCGACCCCGTGTCAGCCTCTTCGGCGGCAGCAGCGTTGCGGGCCCCGGCCAGCGAGACCGAGAAGTCCATCTGGTAAAAGCCTGCCCCCGATGCATTGGCGGACATGCCGCCGCGCTGGGCCGAATTGCGCTCAGCAAAGCGGCGCGACAGCTCTGGCGCAGCGTCGATGATGCGGTCAGCCCGGCGGAGCATGAAGTTGCGGATCGCCCGCTGGGTCGCAAGCCTTACAGCATCCTCATCGCGCACATTTTCAAACACGCAGACGATGCTCTCACCCGGATCGACATCGATGGTCGCCGTGTCAGTCGCCGCGTCATAGCGCGTCGCGCCATCCAGATCGCCCGAGCAGTTGAACGCTTCCACACGCCAGCCCGGAGGTGCCGTCTGGGTGATGTCATAGCTGCCAAACAGGATATCGCCGCTGCCTGCGCTTGCCCGGTTATTGCTCGTCGAAAGCGTGAGACCGTCGAAGGCCGGCACATCAGAGGCATAGGTAAAGCTCGCCTCGCCGGATGGGCCTTCCTGCGTCGTTGCAACGAGCTGGACGTTGCCGAAGCGCTCCTGCACCGCAACATTCACTGGCAGTTCCACCAGGATCGTACCGGCCGCCAGGCCCACGCCAACCGCGCCACCAGTGCCGCCAGACCGAAGCGGCTGGCCGTTCGCACCGCCCATAGACGCAAGCGCAACCGGCGCGTCGCCCACCGTAACGGTCACGGTTCCGATATAATCGCCCGGATCCAGGCTATTCACCGCATCATTGAGACTGACCGACAGGTCGAATGTGCCAAGCGGCGAGATCGTCCCAGATAGCGGCGTAACCGTGATCCACGGCACATCAACCTGCACGGTGAATGGAAGCGGCGCGCTGCCCGGATTGGAGATGGTCGCAACGGTTGCCGCCTGCTCAGGGTCAGCAATGTCGGAACTCAGATCGATCACCACTTCAGGGATTTCAGAAACAGCCGCCAGAGACACACTCGCCTCCAAGCTGTCATTGCCGGCCGCATCCTTGCCCGCCGCTGCGGCGACACTGACGCTGACCGTACCCGGCGCAGAAGGCGTGATGCGCGCGGTGTAGACCGAACCGCTCGTCGCCGCGAAATCACTGGCTGCTGCGTTCCCGAGCACAATATCTGCTAGTTCGAAACCCGTCACATCTTCAGTGAAGGTGAAGGTCGCGGTGAATGCGCCCGTTGTTTCGGTCCCCGGTAGCTCGATTGATAGCCCGGGCGGGCTTGCATCTGCCACAATGGTAAATTGGGGCGCTGCATCATTGCCATTTTCAGCCGCGTCTGTCGCAACATTTGCGGCGACATCAATGGTTAGCGCACCGTCCGCCGAAGGCGTGACGTCAGCCGTATACACTTTCGCATCCGTCGCCGCGAAATTGGCTAGTGTCGCATTGCCGAGTGTGACGTCTTCAGCAGCAAATCCGGTTACATCCTCTGTGAATGTAAAGGTGACCGGGAAAGCCCCTGAAACCGGACCGGTCGATGTGCTTGCAATTGACACGTCCGGACCTTCCGTATCGGTCGGCGCCTGCTTTAGCGTATAGCTGTTCTCGTTCGCGCCGGTCGGCTCACCGCTCATCAGCGCATTGCCAAACTCATCAACAGAGCCTGCGCTGAGTGCGATCGTTACAGGCCCGTTGAGATCGGCCAGATCACCGCCCGAGGCTGTCACATAGAAACCAATACTGTACCGCTCGACGGAGAGGGTCGCTGTCGTACCGGTTAGCGTGAAGGCGCTCGGCTCAATGGCATATAGCCGGGAAATCCTGCTGAACTGAAAGTCCCATGTCAGCGTATCGGCGTCGGTCACTTCGCTGTCCGGGGTCAGCCGCGTGATCGACGCGAGCTCCGGGCCGCGATTGTCTACCGTGTAGGTTTCATCCGTTGCAGGCTCTCCAGAGAGGAGACCATTACCCGCATTATCCGATATGCGACGGAAGATAAGAATAGGAGCTGGCGGATCGATCCTCGCGTCGATTTGTCCGCCCCCAAGCGCCAGATCGAGCCCCACGACGCCATTATAAGTTGCAAGGTCGCCGCCAGAGACCGTCAGGAGGAAAGTCTGGCCGGACAGGCCACGAAAAACCTCAAAACCCATTTTACCGCCCATTTCCTGACCCTGTCTGACTTGGCCGATCTTGTCGCGGTTAATGTCTTCCCTTCCACCGAACGTACGGAGATCCGTGCCGGTCGCGCTCGTGCCTGTTACCTGGAAGCTGTCGGGCCCAACATTCTGGACGGGCTCGCTGAACGTAATCTTGAAGACCAGCTCATCAGCATTGGTGTTTTCATCCAGCGGCGTGTAGCGCTCAAAGGCCGTCACCATTGGCGGGGTGGTATCGTTCCGGACGTTGTAGGAAATGTCTTCCAGACCAATCGGCGTGTCGTTGGTCAGAACGTTACCAGCGACGTCTGCAATCTCTTCCTGACTAGCGAAATCAAGAAAAACCGTTGCGTTAAGCTCAGCCAGGTCGCCGCCGGAGACGGTAACATCAAAGATCGTTTCGCTGATACGATTCACTGAAAGTGTGCCAGTCGTTTCGGCTACTTGGAAGTCAGCCGCTGACACTGTATGCGCATCGATGGGCTCATTGAACTCAACGCGCCAGGTCAGGCTGTCGGCATCGGTGTCGATGGCCGAGGGTGAGAATCGGGTAATCGACTGCACGCGAGGCGCTGTCCCGTCAGTCACGGTCAGGGTTGCCGAAGCGGCTCCGCTGGTCCCGACTTCACTGTCCAGCGGACTTGTCGTAAATGAGAAAGTCCCAACCTGCGATGAAATGACGTCCAAGGATATCGTGCAGGTCGAACTTCCCGGAACTGTGGAACTGTAAGTATGTTGAACAAAACCAGCGGCATAGGTAGCGGCATGCGGACCGCAGTTTTGAGTAAAGCTTTCAATTATGGCCGTCACGCCGGATGGGAACGCGTGTTCGAATCTAAATGATACGCCATCCTGGTTTAAGTTCTCCAATGTATAGAGCAACGTCACCGGCTCTCCGGCGCGGACGCTGGTGACTTCCTGATCCAGCTCGTCCACGAATTCCATGCTGAAGGTTGGTGGCAGCGGCGGCGGAGCCGTAACAGTGATGCTAGCTACAGCAGGGTCTCCCGGCTGGCGAAAGGACTGACTAGGAGTGATCACGCTAGTCGAGGAAGAATATTCGCCGACAGCATTGAACGTCACATCCATGGAAAATGTACAGCTGACAGGGGGAGAAGACCACTGCGAAAAGCTGTAAAAGACGGATGAAGCTCCAATGGTGGCATCATGAGACAAGCTGTAACAGGGGCCAAACTGCGACGTGTCGGGAGCGCTGGCCACGACCATTCCAGAACCGAAATCATGAGAAAAAGACAGTCGGTCAGAACTAGGATAGTCGGAATAATCAATAAGAAACGAGTAGCGCATTGTGGCTGTCTCGCCGACCTCGATCGAGGTGATAGGCGAACCATGGGCATCAACAAAATCAATGCTGAGAGTTAGCCCGCCGCCCGTGGCCTGCGCACTCAACGCAAACATGCTGGCCCCAAGCGCCAGGCCAAGTCCCCGGATGCTCCATTTCGCAAAAGCGCTCAGTCGTTTCCTGAAGATGTCCACGTGCGTCCCCCCAAATCCCAGCTACGGTCCCGGGGGCCATGCTAGGCGGGCCAGAAATGGGCCACATCACCCAAACGGGTGAGTGGACGCAATAAATTCGCGCTATTGACACCCATTCGCACTTGCAACATGACCAGCCGCAGATGGTGCCTCCCTTAACCGGGGGGCTAAGAGGGAAACCGGTGCAAATCCGGTGCTGTACCCGCAACTGTCAGCCAGGAGCTGATGGCCAGTATGTCACTGGGGTGAAAGCCCCGGGAAGACGGCCAGAAGCGTTGATCGGCGAGCCAGGAAACCTGCCATCGCGTCGTTTGCCCAAGGCCGGGAAAAGCCAGCGGGCGGCGGAGCTTTCTCCGTTTCACGACAATTCGTCAGCTGTGCCCCATGGCGCAGCTTCGTCTTGTAATGTGCCCTTATCGGGCGCGCCGCGGAGCATGTTTTATGTTCAGACTAACCCTGTTGGCCGGTTCGGCCCTTATCGCTTTCACCCCCCTCACCTCTGCCCAGACCCTAGATGAGCGACGCCTCGACACCGTCACGGTGTCCGGCCTCCAGCCTGTTGCGACAGATACGCTGACCGAAGACGTCGCCATCCTCACCGAAGATGACCTCGCCATCCGCGACACGCCCTATGTCGCAGACCAGCTGCGCGCTGTGCCGGGCGTCGCCATCTCGCGCTCGGGCTCGCTTGGCGGGCTGACGCAGGTGCGCGTGCGGGGCGCAGAGGCCAATCACACACTCGTCTTCCTCGACGGGATAGAGTTCTCGGACCCGGTCACCGGCGAGACCGATTTCGGCCTTCTCTCTGGCCTCGATATCGCCCGTATCGAAATCCTGCGCGGTGAGCAGTCATCTCTCTATGGCTCTGATGCAATTGGCGGGGTTCTCTCCATCGAGACGTCCGCCCAGCCCGGCTTCAATGCCGAGATTGAGGCGGGGTCGCGTGAGACCGTAAATGGCTCGGCTGGCTTCAACTCAGCCTCTGAGCGCTTCACATTTGGCGGCGCCGTGTCCGGCTTCACGACAGAGGGCGTCGATAGTTCAGGTCTCGGCGGCGAAAAGGATGGCTCTGACAGCCTCGCCTTCCTCGCGCGCGGCGGCGTGGAACTTGGCACGGGCTGGAACCTGTCACTTCTCGCCACCTATCGCGAAGCTGAATCACAGTTCGACAGCGACACCGATTTCGACGGGCTCCTCAACAATGTCGACCGCACGACAGACAGCGAGCAGACCATTGTTGGCGCGGCCCTTTCAGGCAAAACCGGCCGGATCGATCACGTGTTCCGCGCCAATCTCAACGAAGTAGACCGCACCAATCGCGCGGACGGGACCTATACCGACTCCACCGATGGTGAACGCACCAAACTCTCCTGGAGCCCATCCATCACGGCTGGAGAAGGTAGCCTCGTCCAGACCTTCAGCGCCCTCGTCGACCATGAAAGCGAGGACTATGAGCGCCGCTCGACGGACCTTTCCTTTGGTGACCCGAACCAGAGCCAGAGCTTTGAGACGTTTGGCATCGCAGGCGAGTACCGCCTCACGCTCAACGCGCTGCAGGTGAACGCATCGGCCCGCTTCGATGACAATGACGGCCAGTTCGAAGATGCCGTCACCTGGCGCGCCGGCGCAGCCTACAGCTTCGACTTTGGCGGTCGCCTGCGCGCCTCGGTTGGCAGCGGCGTCAAAAACCCGACCTTCACCGAGCTCTTCGGCTTCTACCCGGGCAGCTTTATCGGCAATCCGGACCTGGAGCCTGAAAAATCGACAAGCTGGGAAATCGGCTGGGACCAGACATGGGACCGGTTCAGCGCCTCGATCACCTATTTTGAAGCCGAACTCGAAGACGAAATCTATACCGCCTTCACCCCGACCTTTCTGTCGACCGCCGCAAACCGGGCAGGTGACAGCAAGCGCTCCGGCGTCGAAATCGGAGCAAGATGGTCACCAACCGACCGTCTCGACATCACTGGCCAGTTCACTTCCATCGACAGCGAAGCTGATGATGGCAGCGACGAAATCCGTGTCCCTGCAGATACGGCAAGCATCGCCGCCAGCTGGCGGGTCAACGATAAGGGCCTCCGCATCGGGGCAGCCCTCGACTATGTCGGCGAGCAGGATGATTTCGACTTCGGCGCCTTCCCGTCCCGGCGGGTCACGCTGGACGCCTATACGCTGGCTTCGCTCACAGCAGAGGTCCCTGTCACCGAACGCCTCGCTATCACCCTCCGCGCCAGCAACCTTTTCGATGAGCAAGTCACTGACGTCTATGGCTATCGCGGGCCGGGCGCAGGTGCCTTCATCGGGCTGAAGCTGAGATAGCAATGATGAGGCTGGCGATCCCCTTTCTGGCATGTCTCGCCGCTGCTTGCAGCGCGCCCGTTGAGGCGCCCGGCACGCAGCCCGGTGAGCGGCCGATGCGGATCGTCAGCCTCGACTATTGCGCTGATCAATATGTCCTGAAACTTGCCGACCCGGAGCAGATCCTCGCCATCTCTCCCGGCGGGACGGGCAGTTTCTCCTATATGCGCGAAGCGGCCAAAGACTTCCCGACGGTGCGCGCGGATGCAGAAAGCGTCCTCGTCCTGAAGCCTGATCTCATCGTTCGCTCCTATGGCGGCGGGCCGAATGCCGAAGCCTTCTTTGAACAGGCAGGCGTTCCCGTTCTCAATGTCGGCTGGACCTCCACCATCGATGGGGAGGGCTCCACATCCATTCCGGGCGTCATCCAGCACATGGCAGACGGTCTCGGTCATAGCGAGCGCGGCGAAGCGCTCATCGCGGAGTTCCGCCAGCGGCTCGAAGACGTACAGGCCCGCAGCGGCGACAAGACGGCGCTCTACATGGCGTCGGGCGGTGTAACCTCCGGCCCCGGCTCTCTCGTTCACGAAATGATCGAGGCGGCAGGTCTCCGCAATTTTCAGGAAGCCCCCGGCTGGAATCCGATCCCGCTGGAGCGGCTGACACGCGAACAACCCGACGTCACCGTGCCCGCGCAATTCTCTGAACAAGGCGGTTTCACGCCTGATTATTGGAGCGCTTCAAGCCATCCAATCGCACACCGTCTGCTACACCGTGGAAACACCGTCACTGTACCGGGTTCCTGGACCGCTTGCGGGGGCTGGTTCCTCATGGACGCCATCGAAGCCCTGGCCGATAGTGACGCCTCATGACCCCGAACCGCGCCCTCATTCCGGCTCTCTTAGTGGCCTGTATTCTCGCGGTTTTCACCGCCTGCCTCCTTGGCTCAACCCCCATGCCCATCGATCGCGTCCTACTCGCCCTCTTCGGCAGCGGCGAGGTCGCAGATCAAATCGTCGTCTGGCAAATCCGCCTCCCCCGAGCCCTGGCCGCCTTCGCAACCGGCGCCGCCCTCGGCATCAGCGGAGCGGGGCTGCAAGGGTTATTGCGCAATCCGCTGGCTGAACCGGGCGTGCTCGGCGTGTCTGCATCGGCGTCGCTGTTTGCGACGTTCTCGCTCTATTACGGGCTAGTTGCGCTATCGCCGTGGGTCCTGCCAATAGCGGCGATGCTCGGGGCGCTCGCAGCGACCGCGCTTATCGCGCTAGCAGCCATCAAGACCCGGTCGGTGGTGACCTTGATCCTTGTCGGTGTTGGGATTTCCGCCTTTGCAGGGGCGGCGATGAGCCTTCTTATGAACCTCGCGCCGACACCCTTCACCCTGTCGGACATGATCAACTGGATGCTCGGCTCCGTCGCCAATCGAAGCTTCCGCGAGCTTGGCTTTGCAGCGCCTTTCATTATCGGCGGGGGCGCCATCCTGCTGACGTCGCGCCGGGGCCTCTCTGCCCTAACGCTCGGCGAGGAAGCAGCTAGCGGCATCGGCCTCAATCTGCGTAATCAGCGTATCCTGACCGTGCTAGGCGCGGGCATCGCGACGGGCGGCTCGGTCGCGCTTGCAGGCGCCATCGGCTTTGTCGGCATTGTCGCGCCGCATATTGTCCGCCCTTTCGTGGGCCATGATCCGGCCCGGTCCCTTATCCCCTCCACCCTGCTGGCCGGACTGATCCTGGTGCTCGCCGACATTGGCGTACGCATCCTGCCGACCGTGAATGAGCTGAAGCTTGGCGTTGTCGCTTCCCTGATCGGGGCGCCCGCCTTTATCTGGATCGCTATGGGAAGGCGGGCGATCCATGACTGAACTCGTCGCCGAAAAGCTTAGCGTACATGCTGGCCGGACCCCCTTGGTCACGGAGGCCAATTTCCTCATTGGCGCAGGCGAATTCGTCGCGCTGATCGGCCCTAACGGCGCCGGAAAGACAAGCCTTCTGCGCGCATCGCTCGGCCTCGAAAGAGCCAGTGGCGGCCGCGCGAGCGTAAACGGCGATAACAGCGCTGAGCTCGCCCCGATGGAGCGCGCCCGGCGCGTCGCCTACCTCCCGCAGCAGCGCCCCCTTGCATGGCCAAATACTGTCCGCGATGTCGTCGCGCTGGGCCGCTATGCCTATGGCGCAGCCCCCGGACGGCTCGGCAATCAAGATGCGGACGCGGTTGATCGCGCGCTGATGAAGTGCGGACTTGAGGAACTGGCAACCCGCCAGACCGATACGCTATCGGGGGGTGAGCTGGCGCGCGTGCACTTCGCCCGGGCGCTGGCGTCAGAGGCTGGCCTGCTAGTTGCTGATGAACCTGTCGCCGCGCTCGATCCGCGTCACCAGTTCCGGATCATGGATATCATCCAGCAATACGTCGCTGCAGGCGGCGGCGCGCTTGTCGTGCTGCACGACATATCTCTGGCAGCCCGCTATGCGAGCCGCATGATCTGGATGAAGGACACCTGCATCGTTTCTGACGGGCCGGTCGAGGACACGCTGACCGCAGAGCGCATGGCAGAGGTGTTCGGTGTCAGCGCGAAGGTTGCAGGCCGCGCCGTCGAAATCGAAGGCGCAGTCTGAGACGACCTATTCGGCAGCGACCATGCGTGGCTCATCTGGCCGTACGGCCCGCCGGATCACGTCGAAATAATCCTTCGAGATGCAGTCATAACCATCATAATAGCCGCGCTCGCTGAGCAGTCTGTGCAGGCGGCCGAGCCTGTAGGGCGGCACGCTGGCAAGCAGATGATGCTCCAGGTGATAGTTCACATCATTCGGGGCCACGATCACACGCTGCCAGAGCGGCGCGACCGTCGTGCCGGTATTCAGCCTCGCATCGAGGCTGGTGCGGTCCAATGCGGTGCCATGCTCACCTATCTGGCGAAGGCGCACGATGGCAGGGAAAACAAAGAGGCGCGCTGCCCACCACATCAGATACGCCCATGGCGCACCAACCAGTGTTAGTGTGCCGAGTAGAGCGATGTGGAACATAAGCCACGGGTAATTGCGTGAAAGCTTGAACTTCCTGAGGTCATTCATCGTGTCTCGAAAGCCCGTCTGACCAGTGAAGTCACGGATGAACTTGCGCTTCAGGCTCGACTTGGAGACGGGATAGTTCTTCACGAAGCCGATGTCCGGATCGTTCGGTGTGCCCGCAAACTTGTGGTGCTTCAGATGATAGGCCCGGTAGGCCTTCAGCGAGGTGTTCATGGGCGCGCCAGCGAGCCAGTGGCCAACGAACTCATCGACTTTCGGGCTTTTGAAGAAAGCATGGTGGGCGCAGTCATGGTTCATGACACCGAGGCCAAGCTGGCGTCCGCCAAGGAGGATGATGCCCGCCAAGATCGTCAGGGGGTTCGGCCAGATAATCGCAATTGCGAAGGCAAAGACGATCATGCCCCAATTGAAGGCGAGGCCACCAAGGGCCCGCAGGTCCGATTTCTTCTGAAAGGCACGCAGCTCGCTCTTTGACAGCGCTTGCGAAAGCTTCATTCCCTGTTGCATGAGCGGACTCCTGATGCCTAGCCTTTCTCTTTTATTACACTTATAAGCAGCTTCTGTCAAATGTCGTATTATTTTAAACCTCTCGACAGAAGCAGCATGACGGCCCGAGCCATGGTGCTGTCTCTGCTTTCGAGCCGCCGAAGCGAGCCGGAGACAATTTCGCGTCTCATCCAGGCGGCGAGCCTTTTCGATATCGAAGCCTCCACCCTGCGCGTCGCGGTGACCCGGCTCATCAAGGACGGACTGCTCGAAAGCCCGTCGCGCGGCCTTTATCAGCCCGGTCCAAAATCACGCTCACTCGTGCGCCGGTTGCAGGACTGGCAGAACGTGGACAGCAAGATCGTGCGTTGGGATGGCGGCTGGCTGATCGCGCTGACCCAGCATCTCGGACGGACTGACCGCAAGCAGCTCACCGCCCGCGAGCGCGCATTGGGCCTTTCCGGTTATCGACGCACGCCTGAAGGCGTATGGGCGCGTCCGGCGAACCTGTCACAGCCTCTGGATGAGCACCGGTTAGAGCTGATCGCCATCGGCGCGGATGAAGACATCCTGCTGCTGCACGCTGATGCGATCGAAATGCCCGATGCGTCCGCCTGGCCAGATCTCTGGTCCGCTGATGAGCTTGCCGCAACCTATGTCGAGGCGACACGCGCCATGGAGGACAGCCTCAAGCGGCTCAACGCTCTTCCAGTGCCGGACGCTGCCCGTGAGTCCCTGCTCATCGGGCAGGCCGTCATCCGCCTCATCAACTATGACCCGCTTCTGCCGCCAGAACTTGCGGATCAGAAGGGGTTCCTCAACATGGTCGAGACCATGCGCAGGTATAATGAAGCCGGCCAGAAAAGCTGGCAGGCCTTCTTCGCGACGGGCTGAGCCCTAGTCGCAGTGCCAGCAGGTCTCATAAGGCGTGTAACCGATTGGCCCGCCCGGTGGCAGCGCCTTGGCGGTCACGGCTGGCGGATCGATATCAGCCGGCGCGTCGAGGAAATCCTCGATCCGCTCGTTGAGCCAGATCGCATGACGATCGCGCTTGCTATCAAGGGCCCGCGAAAGATCGCGCAAGCCAGCGGCAGCGGACGCCTTTACGGCCGCTGTCGTGTCGGCGCCGGCGAGGCCCATCAGAGCGAAGGCGTAACGCGCCCGCACGGCTTCAGCGATGGGCCGGGTCCGTGCCGAATTCGGTGTTGCCATCACCGCCTGCTGGATGCGCGCGAGCATGTCGCCCGCCCCCGGATTTTCAGGATCACGGCGATTGAACTCTATGAGGCGCGCGACGCGATGGGGTTCCAGAAGGATGCCGAATGTCGTCGCTGCGGCGGTATCGGCTGCGGCGATCAGGTCGAATGCTGGGCTTGCGGACCCGGCAAACCGCTCCCTGTCCCAGTCAGCCAGCGCATAGTTCGCCATGCCCGGCGTCAGCAGGTTGAGAACCTCATCGCTGAGATCAAGGCGCGACGGTGAGACTGTTTCCAGAAGCACATCCAGTGCCTCAAGCTGGCGTTCCGGCGAAACGATTTCTGCCGCAGGCTGACCATCGCCCCGCTTTCCGTAGTTGAAGCTCATACCGCCGACGAGCTTCGCTGCGGCGGCCGTCTGATAGCGATGATAGAGGTAGATGGGCACGATTACATCGTTGAGATCAGACAGGGGCTGGCCCTGCTGCACGCGGTCCTCGCCGAAATTCTCCAGTGCAATGCGCCTGATTTCTAGCGTCTCACGGAGCGCGGCGACCGGGTCTCGCCCATTGTCCCAAATATTGCCAAGGGGGTGGCCCGTCGACGCACTACGCGCATCCTGATCGGCGACATAGATGAGGCCATTGGACCGCGCCTCTAGGACGAGGTCATCGCGCTCCTCCTCGGTCAGGTCACCATAGAGCCACATCGCCGTGAACTTGTCCCAGCTACCGATACCAACTCCGTAGACGTTGCTGAAGTCCAGCGCGCCGCGTCGGACCCGGACATCAGGGGCCGGATAGTCCATGACAGAGCCTTTGCCATAAGTACTGGCCGCAAAATTGTGCTGGAAGCCGAGGGCGTGGCCGATTTCATGCGCTGAAAGCTGGCGGATGCGTGCAAGGGCAAGCTCGACAGGGTCGGTTTCAGATCCCGTCCCCGTCTCTGCAGTTCCAGTAAGACCTTCAAAGATCATCCGGTCCTGACGCACGCGCAGCGAACCAAGAATGACATGCCCCTTCAGCATCTCACCAGTGCGCGGGTCGGAAATGCCGCCGCCATAAGACCAACCACGCGTCTGACGGTGCACCCATTGGACGACATTGTAGCGGATATCGAGTGGATGCGAGTCTTCGGGCAGAATTTCGACGCGGTATCCATCAGGGTAGCCTGCCGCAGCGAACGCATCACCCCACCAGCGGGCGCCGTCCAGAAGCGCGTCCTGTATCTGCGGTGGCGCGCCGCTATCGATGTAGAAGACGATCGGATTGATTGTCTCGCCTGCTTCGTTCTTCTGTAGGCGGTAGCGCCGGGCGAGACGCGTCACGACCGGCTCTGCAAGGCCTGCGCTATAATCGAAATGGACCTGATCGATCACACCGGCACGCGGATCTGACTTGATTGGCGTATATCCTGCTTCAGGAAGGCGCACGAAGGAGTGATGCTGGACCAGCGTTACGTCGGTCCCGTTCGCGGCCGTCGTCGCTACTTCACGCCCCGGATCGCTGCTCGATAGCGTCAGGAAAACGTCGATTTCGACATTGTCCGGGAAGGCCAGGATACCTTCGGGATCGACCATTGAGCGATCCTCTTTCAGGCTGAACGTGCCCTGGCCGGCATCCTTCAGGTGCTGGACGAGGTTCAGCCGGTCGCCGGTCAGAAAGCCGGTCAGGTCGAAGGAAACCGAGCCCGCATCCTGAGATGTGATGTCTGCAGCCGCGACGAAGGAATTTGCGAAGCTCTCAGCCACCGCCCGCGCTTCCAGCGGATTGTCAGGGTTGGCCCTGTAGGTCTGGTTCTCGACCTCCAAGACGACCCGGTTGCCGATTTTGCGGAAGACGAGGATTTCGCCGCTGGAGCCCCATCCCCGGTCAAGACCGACGGGGTTGGACCCAAGACCTGCCTTCAGTCTGACGGCATGGATCATCCGCAGTATGACGCCGTCTTCACCGAGTGCCGGCAGTGTCGCGATCACCTTGTTCTCATCATTGATCGCCAGATCAAAGAAACCACTGCTTTCGCCCGTCTGCGCGCCCGATGGCGGCGACAGGACAAGTATCAGAACTGCGAGTAATCCGGTCAAAATCTGGCGCAACGGGCGGTCTCCTTCTGGCTGGTCGCCAGACCCTAAGGTCATTGGCGATGAGATGTCGAGCGCATGCCGCGCGGGAAAGCGCCCCGGCAGATTGTCATGCGCGAGCCTTCCTGCAAACTTGCAGCGAAACACAGGGAGACAGAGCAGATGGCAGACCTCGCAAGCAGGCTTTTCGATTTCACCGGCAAGACGGTTCTGGTGACCGGCGGCAGCCGCGGGCTTGGCTATCAGATGGTGAAGGCTTTTGCCGAACAGGGCGCCGATACGATCATCGTCAGCCGCAAACTCGATGCCTGCGAAGAGGTCGCCGAAGAGGTCCGCAGTCTCGGACGCAAGGCACTCGCCCTGAGTGCTCATTGCGGCAAATGGGAAGAGATCGATCCCATGATCGAGAAGGCGTACGAGGCGTTCGGCAAGATCGACATCCTCATCAACAATGCAGGCATGAGCCCGCGCGTCCCAAGCCATGAGGTTGAGGAAAGCCTTTTCGACAGTGTGCTGAACCTCAACTTCAAGGGTCCGTTCAGGATCGGCGCGAAGATCGGCAAGCGCATGGCCGATGGAGATGGCGGGTCGATCATCAACATCTCGTCGACCGG
>LWDU01040032.1_pt1 | contig 24486 bp, 25 predicted proteins | sample 727161 | NCBI WGS metagenome assembly LWDU01 (sample SAMN04566230, study PRJNA314399) | hydrothermal vent metagenome | isolation source: deep sea hydrothermal plume seawater | place: Mexico: Gulf of California, Guaymas Basin | collected 2004-07-11
GATTTGTCCCGATTGCCTGCCGAATCCGCAGATGCGGAAGTGGCCAGAAACAGAGTGCTGACGGCAATGATGAGTTTTTTGCACAAGGTCATCGCTTTTCTCTAAGCATGAGTTTTATAAAAAGAAGACGTGGCTCAATCGCCCTAAAATGAGAGACCGAGAGTAAAGACGACGACACCAGAAGTCGAGACCTTAGTGTTGCTGGAGGCCTTGGCCTTACTGGTCGTGTCTTCCGTCCCGGAGGTGACTGTCGCCGTTGTGGTGGCAGATCCCGAGCCCAACATCAACCAGTCAGCCCCCAGCGTAAGTCCAAAGTCAAAAATCCATTGGTTGCCAATGGCCAAGCCAAAGTCTGTGATTTTAGTGTCCACCTTGTAGGTGACGGTTTCCAAGGAAGCGTTGGTCGTGGTCCAGCCATCGCTGGCAATCCCACGCTGGAAGTAGCCCATCAAGATGTTGAAGGAGTTGCCCGGAAACCAACGGGCATACAAGCCTTGGTTGCTGAGCTTGAACGATTTGGAAAGGATACTTGCTGTGGACGATCCATATTCCAACCCGAATGACCAGCTTTCGCCTGGGAGTTCAAAACGATACGGTTGGTTGAGGATATAGAAGGGGTGGATGCCAGCGGTCTTTCCAATGAGCAGCATGTTGCTCTTGCGGTTGCCTTTGGAATCGGCAAACGCAGCCGTGGCCAGCAGCAGAGTGCTGACGGCAATGATGAGTTTTTTGCACAAGGTCATCGCTTTTCTCTAAGCATGAGTTTTATAAAAAGAAGACGTGGCTCAACCACCCCTTCCATTTAACACCGGACCAGCAAAGATGAGGTCGCTCAATTTCGTTCGCCGGGTGCATCAACAATTTNTGGATGGACCGAGATTTGCAAAAGCGAGGTGGACGAGACACCACACCTTTGAGGTTCCATGCCTAAATCCTGCCCGACACCACTGCTCCCTCTCTGCGTTTTCCTGCTGCTTTCTGCCTTTCCGGCAGCGGCGCTTGATAACCACGCAGGGACGACTCCGGCACAGGTGTCCCCACAAAGCCCTAGCACGGGAGCGGTGATTCTGGACGTGCGGCGCCTCACAGCCCGGCATATCCGGGACGGTGGGGTGGTGCTGTGGGACGCGCATTTCAACCGCCCCGTGACGGTCTCGCGGCATTCCAACAAAACCGACCCTTGCCACCCCAAGTGTCGGGTGGTGACCGATCCGGTGCCTGAGAACACGCTGGATGCGCCACACCTCAAAATTCTGCTGGGAGAGGTGGAACAGGCCGCCCGTTTTGTGGAGGGTAGCGGCACGCACGCCCTGCGCTTCAGCTACCGTGTGCAACCGGAAGATCCCCCAAGCTCCATTCAACTCAAGCCCGGCAAGCTGCACCTCGGCGACTCGTGGTTCTTGCACGACGATCTTGGTGAGGTGGTGCAGCGCGAGATTCCGGTACACGTCCTCAAGTCCGATCATTCACAGGCCCACATTGACCTGCTGACACCCGGAATGGATCCCAAGCAGCGAGTGCCGTTCGCCTTGCGCATCAAGCCTTCCGTGCCGCAGGACATCCGGGCGTGGCGGGTGCGGCTCAGCGGTTGGGATGACCACGGGATTGTGGCTTACGCACTTTCGCCTCACCCGGAACCTCCGGAGTTGGGCTCCCCAGATTGGATCAAGGTCGAGGAACGCAACCGGTTGGACGTGCGCACGATGTACCAACTTCCCCGCAACCAGCCCATTCCCACCATGCTCGCGCTCCATGCGTGGCTGCGTGACGAGGCGGGCAATCTCTCCGCACGCATCTCCGAGCGGGTGCGACTCGATTTCCGCAAACCCGCCCCGCAGGACATGGACGGACCGCAGGGTTTTGTGCAACTTGCATCTGGCAAGGAGCGGGCGTCCGGGGACAAGGTGCTGCTCATCCTCAACGCCGAGGATCCGCAGGGCGTGAGCGGCTACTACATCTCGGAAAGCCGAGTGCGCCCCGAACCCTACGAGTTTAAGCTCATCAACCCTCCGGAGCCAAAGTTCAAGCAGTTGGTTGCCGTTCCCCTCGGAGATGTGGAGGGTCCACGCACCCTGCACGTCTGGTTCCGGGACACGGCAGGCAACGCCGCAGCAACGCCCGTGCTGCAAATCATCGTGGACCGCCGACCGCCGATTGGTGGAGCGGAAGGTTTGGTCAACGGGCAATCACGTTTTCTGGAAAAGGGTGTTGCCGTGCTGGTCGCGTTTGACGAAAACGGGGTCAATGGCTACCACCTCGGTTGGAGTTCGGAGGTTCCACCCCTCGCGCAGTTTACGCTTAGCGCACCCGCGCAGCGTTTCCGCATTGCAGTGGCGGTCAGCCTTGAAGGCCGTGTTCCAGGCGACCGACTCTTCGCCTTCTTCCGTGACGTTTTCGGCAGCATCTCCCGTCCTGTGGTCGTGGGTGTGGTTCCCAAGCAGCGGCGCCCCATCCACAAGCTCTCCGATCCGGAGACCGCAGACACACGCACCCTCTCGCAGCGTTAAACGCCCCATGCCCTCCGGTCCCAAGCTGACCAGTGCGGTCGCGATCTTCCTCATCATCACCTGTGGCTACGGCCTGTTTTATGTCTGGAGCCACTACGACGACCTCCGCGAAACGCAGGTCCGCCGCCAGATGGAAATGCTGAACGCGCGGGAATAATGGAGAATTCAGAAGTCAGGAGTCAGAATGGACGGGTCGTGGCCTGACGCTAAATCATCACCCGATTCCGTCCATGCCAACCCCTGACTCCTGAATACCGACTCCTGAATTCTTCCGGAAAGGCATTGCTCCAAAGCTTCCCCCCCACCTCCAGACTTCTCGTTGCCCGCCGAAGGTGCTAGGATGAGTTGCATCTGAATTTCGGACTCGTTTTCCTCGCCTTTACCGCAGAATAAACATGAACCTCGCATTGTTTCCCGTCTCCCCCGACCAACGCCGTAGCCCACCCAGCACGATGTCAGGCGTGGGGTTTGGCACCCTCTTCAGCAACCACATGCTCACGATGGAGTGGGAGACCGGGAAGGGCTGGCACAACAAACAGATCCAACCTTTTGGTCCACTCTCCCTCGCCCCCTCTGCGCTAGTGCTACATTATGGGCAGGAGGCGTTTGAAGGGTTAAAGGCGTATCAGGCGGACGAGGGCAAGGCCACGCTGTTCCGGCCCCGGCTCAACTTTGAGCGCATGAACAAGACCGCCCGCCGCATGTGCCTTCCAGAACTTGACGTGGAAGCCACGCTTGACGCGCTCAAGCAACTCATCCGGCAGGATTGCGACTGGATTCCGACCGAACCTGGAACCTCGCTCTACATCCGACCCACGCTGATCGCCACCGAAGAATTTCTCGGTCTCAAGGTTTCCTCGAAATACCTCTTTTACATCATCCTCTCTCCGGTTGGTCCCTACTATCCGGAGGGTTTCAATCCTGTCAAGATCACGGTCTGCACCGCTTACGTCCGCGCCGCACCCGGAGGTGTGGGAGAAGCCAAGACGGGCGGGAACTACGCCGCCAGTAACCTTGCAGAAAAAGAAGCCAAGGAGCGCGGTTTCACACAAGTCCTCTGGCTTGATGCTGTCGAGCGTCGTTTTGTGGAGGAAGTGGGGGCGATGAACATCTTCTTTGTGATCGACGGGGAACTCCACACCCCGCAGCTCACCGGAACCATCCTACCGGGTATCACCCGCCGCTCCGTCATCGAACTCGCCCAGCACTGGGAGATGACGGTGGTCGAGCGCCGCATCCCCATTGACGAAGTGCAAGAGCGCATTAGCAACGGCTCCCTCACCGAGGTCTTTGGCTCCGGAACCGCTGCGGTCATCTCGCCCGTGAGCCTGCTCAATTTCAAGGACCAGAACCTCGTCATCGGGGATGGCCAAACCGGCCCGATCGCGCAAAAATTCTTCCAGCACCTCACCGACCTCCAGTACGGACGCATCGACGACCCCTTTGGCTGGATCGAGCCGCTTGAGTAGCCTCCCGGTTTTCTCACCGCAGAGGTGCAGAGATCACGGAGAAAAAATCTCTGTGTCCTCTACGCCTCTGCGGTGAACCCAAACCCTACATGAAAATCACTCCAGATTGGTTCGACCGCGATCCCCGCGTCATCGCTCCGGATTTGCTGGGAAAGGTGCTGCGGCACAAGGTGGGCGGACACTGGCTCTGCGCCCGCATCATCGAGGTAGAAGCATATTTGCTGGAGGAGAAGGGCAGTCACGCCTCGTTGGGCTGGACTCCCAAGCGCAACGCCCTCTTCATGCCACCCGGCACGATCTACATGTACTACGCCCGTGGTGGAGATTCTTTCAATCTGAGCTGTCGGGGTGAGGGCAACGCCGTGCTGATCAAGTCCGGGATTCTGTGGCCGTGGCCCGCTCCGGACCCCGCGATGCTTCAACACATGCAGCAACTCAATCCCGTCAACGGACGCCTCCGTCCTCCAGAAACGCTTTGCTCCGGACAGACGCTGTTCTGCCAAGCCCTCGACCTCAAGGTGCCGGAGTGGGATCAGCGGACGTTTCAACCGGGACGACTGGAGTTGCTAGACATGAGCGAGCCTCCTCCGGAAGTTCTGCAAACCACCCGGCTCGGCATCTCTCCCGGACGCGATGAACACCTCCCCTTCCGCTTTATTGACGCGGGGTTCCTCCGCCACTGCACCAAAAACCCCCTCACGCAACGGAGTAATCCTCCACCGGTTCGGCGCTACGCGATTGAAGGGTAGGTTGGGCAAAACGAAGTGTGCCCAACCAAGACAAGCCATCACGCCGTGTTGGGCATGTCGCTGCCGCTCCTTTGCCCAACCTACTCTGAAATGTGTGACCAGATGCTTGTAAGTGCGAAGAAAACCACGGGCCGCACTGGACACGACCCGTGAGCAAGCAGCGGTTCAGCCGCCGAGCCAGCCGCCGTAGTTCACAAAGAACGGAACGAAGACGAGGCTGAGGATCGCCGAGAGCTTGATGAGGATGTTGAGGGAGGGTCCGGAGGTGTCCTTGAAGGGATCACCCACGGTGTCGCCAACGACGGCAGCCTTGTGGGTGTCCGTACCCTTGCCGCCGAAGTTGCCTTTCTCGATGTACTTCTTGGCGTTGTCCCACGCGCCCCCGGAGTTGGCCGAGGCGATGGCCAGCACACCGCCAGAAACCAGCGAACCTGCCAACACGCCCGCGACTGCCGGAACGCCGAAGAGGAAACCGACAAGCAGCGGAGTTCCAATGATGAGAATGCCCGGCGGAATCATCTCCCGGAGCGCCGCTTGGGTGGAAATCGAGATGCATTTCTCGTAATCTGGTTCGGCCGTGCCCTCCATGATGCCCGGAATCTCCCGGAACTGCCGTCGCACTTCCGCAATCATGTCAAACGCAGCTTTGCCGACCGATTTCATCGTCATCGCCGAGAAGAGAAAGGGCAGCATCGCTCCCACAAAGAGTCCAGTGAGGACCATCGGGTCGAGCAGATTGATCGAGTCCAGCACTTTCGCGTCGGGATCGAGCAGGTCGGCGCGGGTGAGGAATGCGGAGAAGAGCGCAAGGGAGGTGAGGATCGCGGAACCGATGGCGAAGCCCTTGCCGATCGCGGCAGTGGTGTTGCCCGCAGAATCGAGGACGTCAGTACGGTTGCGGATATGCTCGCCCATGCCGGCCATCTCGGCGATGCCGCCTGCGTTGTCGGCGACCGGGCCATACGCATCAATCGCAAGGCCGATGACCAGTGTGCTCAGCATCCCAGTGGCTGCGATCGCAACCCCGTACATGCCTGCAAGGGTGAAGGGCACATAGATGCTCACCGCAATCGCAAGGATTGACCATGCGGAACTGTGGTAGCCGAGCGCGAGGCCGAAGATGATGTTCGTCGCCGCGCCCGTTTCCGAGGCTTGTGCGACCTCCCGGACGGGCTTGAAGTCATGCGAAGTGTAGTATTCGGTGATCAAACCCACGACCAGTCCGACAACCGCTCCGGTGAGGTAGCAGAGATAGACCCCAAGCCAAGAATACGATGCTCCAGAAATCTCGAAACTTGCGGGCAACGCCCACCAAGTCACGGCGAGCATCACGGCTCCGCTGAGAACGGTGGCGACGATCAACAACCGCTTGAGGGTCGGGGCCACTTCCTGCTCGCTGTTGGCACGTCCGAAGAGAATGAGCGTGAACAGGCTGATCGGAATGCCCACCGCCGTGATCAGGATCGGATAGAGTAGCGCGTTCAGATCGGTTGCAAAGGCCACCGCACCAATCACAAGTGCCGCACAGGTGCTTTCTGCACACGAACCAAAAAGGTCTGCGCCCATGCCTGCGACATCCCCCACATTGTCCCCCACATTATCCGCAATCACGGCGGGGTTGCGAGGATCATCTTCTGGAATGCCCTGTTCGACCTTGCCCACAAGGTCGGCCCCCACGTCAGCAGCCTTGGTGAAAATACCACCGCCCACACGGGCAAAGAGCGCGATTGAGGAACCGCCGAGTCCGAACCCGGCCATCACCTCCATGAGGATGTGCTTGTCAATCTCGGAGGGCAGCATCACAACGAGCATCAGATAAACGAGGATCAGTCCCAATACGGCCAGTCCGACCAGTCCGAAACCCATCACCGCTCCAGAGTTGAGCGCAACCTTGAAAGCGTCGCTGATCGAATTGCGCGCCGCAACCGTGGTGCGGACGTTTCCGGTGGTGGCGATCTTCATGCCAATGTAACCGGAGACGATGGAGAAGATGCAGCCCAGCAGGAAGGAGATTGCGGTGTACCAGCCCTCGTAGGTGTCCGGAGTGTGCTTGTCGTCAATCAAAACGCCGATGATCACGGCGAAGGCGACCATGAAGTACAGCATGTAGCGGTACTCCTCCTTGAGGAAGGCCATTGCGCCCTTAGAAATGGCGCCGTGAATGCGGATGAGCTTATCGGCTTCCTCGGAGCTATCAATGCCCTGCGTGAGCGGGATGCTCGAGACACGGAAGGTGTAGAACAGTGCAGCCCCCAGTCCCAACAGGGAGAGGGCTAGGATCATCATCACCATTGGGAATGTCCTTGATGTGACAGGTTGGAGAGCACGCTTACGCGCAACACCGGACTGGGCAACCCTTCCGGATCAGGAATGCAGGAATCCTCAACCCTTGCTGAGTCCTGCAAAACTTGACATGATAGCGGTTTCTTGTGCATTTGGCAATCCTGGCAATCAACCCGGCGTGTCCCTAACGATCCTTCACCTATCTGACCTGCATTTCCACGCTCTGCCCCGGACTTTTCCGGAGTGGGCCTCGAAACGGGTGCTGGGCGCGGCGAACCTCGTGCTGCGACGTGCGCAGCATTACCCGCTTGCTCGTGCCAAGGCGTTGGTCGAGCAAGTCCGGGCGTTGTCGTGGGATCATCTGGTGATCAGTGGCGACCTCACGCAACTCGCACTGGAGCAGGAATTCGAGCAGGCCCGCGAAGTGCTGTCGCCCTTGCTGGAAAACCCGGAGTGCGTGACCGTGTTGCCGGGAAACCACGACCGCTATGTCGTCGCTGCCCAGTTTCCGGAGGATCGTTTTCAAAAGCACTTCGGGGAGTTTTGGACGGAAGGCCCGTTATGGGCCAAAGCCTTGGGCGAGGGCTGGCACCTGCTGGGCTGGGACAGCACCCATCCGAACGACTGGTGGAGTGCCTGTGGCACGGTTCCACAAGCAACCATCGCAGCAACAGAACGGCACCTTTCGACGCTTCCGGACAACGCGAAGGTGCTGCTTGCGAACCACTACCCACTCTGGTTTCCGGAGGGCTGGCGGGTCAAGCCTCGGCACGAGTTACACAATCTACTGACCGTGCGAACATGGATACTGCGGCAACCTCAGCTACGGGCCTACTTGCATGGACATGTTCATCGCAACTGGCACCTGACGATTCCACGGAAGGGCATGCCTGCGCTGGAAGCCGTGAATTCAGCGTCCTCCACAGAGGTGCTGCATTCCGGGAAAACCTCATCGTTCCACTGCATCGTGCTGGACGGTGAGGTGCTTGCTGTGGAACCCATCACCTTTTGAAACAGCGATGACCAAACTCCTCTTCGTCTGTCTCGGAAACATCTGCCGCTCGCCCACGGCGGAAGGCGTGATGGCCGCGCTGGTGACGCGTGCCGGAAAATCCAAGGAAATCCATTGCGACTCCGCAGGCACCGGAGGGTGGCATGAGGGCGAACACGCTGATGCCCGGATGCACAACCACGCCCACCGCCGGGGTTACGAATTGACCAGTCGTTCGCGGCCCTTGCGAGCTTCTGACTTTGCCGAGTTTGATCTCATCCTGACCATGGACGAGCGCAATTTTCGAGATGTGAAGAGTCGCATCCCACAAACACCACACCACGCCCAAGTCCGGCGCATGACAGATTTCTGCCGAGAGCATTTCGAGCAGGAGGTGTCCGATCCTTACTACGGCGGGGACCAAGGTTTTGAGCAGGTGCTGGACCTGCTTGAAGACGCCTGCTCCGGATTGCTCGATCATTTGGAGGGACGCTATGACCCCGGATCGCCAAAGCAGAATTGAGGCTGCGCTAGGCGAGTCCATCGCTGATCTGCAGACCATCAGCGGGGGCTGCATTGCGGATTCTCGACAGTTGACGACGCACACCGGAAAATTGTTTTTTCTCAAACAAGCACGTCCCGGCCAGAACCCAAACATGCTGCGGGCCGAGGCGAGTGGACTGCACGAACTCCGCAAGGCGAAGGCCGTACGGGTTCCGGAAGTGCTGGCGGTTGAGTTTGATTTTCTGCTGCTGGAGTTCATCCCAGCAGGACGGGCGCATTCCGGAAGCTATGCTGAACTCGGCCGCAACTTCGCCCAACTCCACCGCTTGCGGGGCAAGGTGTTTGGATTCCACGAAGACAATTTTCTTGGCACGTCCCTCCAATCCAATCGAGCCTCCGGAACGGCGGTCTCAAACTGGGTCACGTTTTACACCGAGCAACGCTTGGGCGTTCAACTGCGGCTGGCCGAACGCACGGGAGCCGCGACCCCGGAATTGCGCCGAGGATTGGGTCGACTACTCGACAAGCTACCTGATTTGCTTTCAGGGACGGAAGAACCCCCGACGCTGTTGCACGGAGACTTGTGGTCTGGAAATCACCTCATCGACACGCAAGGTCGAGGCTGGCTGATTGACCCTGCGGTTTCCTACGGGCATCGTGAAGCCGATCTCGCGATGACCACGCTGTTCGGAGGCTATCCCTCTGAGTTCTATGCTGCGTATCAGGAAGCCCATCCGCTCCCTTCCGGATGGCGCGAGCGCGAACCGCTCTATCACCTCTACCACCTCCTCAACCACCTCAACCTTTTCGGCAGTGGCTACCTTGGGCAAGTGCTGGCGGTGATCCGACGCTATGTTGGCTGACGCGAACAAGACGGTTCCACTCAACGAGGGTATGGAAGTCGCTGAAACCCGGGAACTGCGTCGGGCAGGAGGTCAGGTGGCAAGCAGATTGATGGCTACCGATCGGTCTTCTGCGAATAGACCGTCCGCATGGAGGTTCGTGAGACCGGCAGTTTGGCCTTTTGGTACCGCAGGACAACCTGCCGAAGACCTCTGTAGTTGAGCCCGTCCCGCTGAAAAGAGGGCGCAGGCTGGAGAGTGCTGCCGACTTTGGTCTCTGCGTTCAGTTCGGCTTCCCGTTCCTGCCAACGTTTGTAGGAATCGCGTCGGTCAACCACCTCGCGCAGTTGCTTGTACTTAAACAACGACTTACGCCCAGTAGATGGGGACAGTGGCTTTCCCGAAGCCATTTGTTTTGCCCGCTCCCGCTTCCAGCGTTCGTAATTGGGATTCCGCGCCTCCAAAGTCCTTCGTAACTGCGGCCACCGTGCGGACCAGTACTTTTCCGTAGCACTCTGTGCCTGCAAAACCACCGGAAAAACAGCCATCCACAGCAAACTGCCAAGCAGCGCAGACAGCAGGCCATCCCGCCTTGCAGAAGCAGGAAAATTTCGCACAACCTTTGCGAGAGCGTGATTAAGCATGCGCTCGATTCTGAAGAAAAGACACTGCTGAAGTGAAGAGTTGTTGTCCGTCTGCCGACCCCATCCACTCGGCGATGGCGCGTTCCGGGTGCGGCATCAGGCCAAGCACGTTCCGTTCCGCATTCGTGATTCCAGCGATGTTGGCCAACGAGCCATTGGGGTTTTGCCCCTCCGCATAGCGAAAGACAATTTGGCCGTTGCGCTCCAACTCCGCCAGCGTTGCTTTGTCGCAAAAGTAATTCCCCTCCCCGTGTGCAATCGGCAATCGCAAGCGTTCACCCCGTGTGCATGAATTTGTAAACGGGGTGTCTGTGGCGGCAACCTCGACCTCCGGAAGTTCGCAAACAAACTGCAAGCTCGCATTGCGCTGCAACGCTCCGGGGAGGAGTCCGGATTCGGTCAGCACCTGAAAACCATTGCAAATTCCCAAAACGAGAACCCCTCGTCCAGCGACTTCACACAAAGCATTCACCACCGGGCTGCGAGCAGCAAGGGCGCCAGCCCGCAAATAATCTCCGTGGCTAAACCCCCCCGGAACCAAAATCAGGTCAAAGCCCGCAAGCGAGTCCGTGGTGTGCCAAACGTACTCAGGCACCAACTCCGGAGTCTGCTCAACCGCTTTGAAGAGGTCGGAATCGCAGTTCGATCCGGGAAAGACAAGAACAGCGGTGCGATAACTCATACCTGAGACCTCTCAATGGGAGGCAAGTGGATCAAAACCAACAGTTGGCTCAATGTGGCATGATTTTTGAGCTATTACCAGAAAGCTCAAGCAGAGGGGCGCGTCCTCGCAGAGATGGATTGTTCTCAACGCGCCCTCATGTCACTCAAAAATGGTTGCATAAAAACCCTCCCTCCACAGGCTGGGAAGCCAACAGTGCCAGTAGATCATGGTTGGTCTGAATTTGAAAGAGATTGTTCGTTCCAATCACAGCACGGTGGTTCTCTAGCATGGATAATTCGGAATGAGTAGCAGCAATCCCAGACGCGGGCCAAAACCTGCCGCTTCACTGAAAGCCCTCTCGTATTTCGTCGATGTGCTGGCGATGTTGGCGATCATCTTCCTGATCCAATCGGAAACCCTATCGAAGCAGCAGGAAGAGGTTCACAAGCAGGTGAACGAGCAGCAGGTTTCCCAAATCTCCGAGTTAGAAAAGCAGATCAAGGAGTACGAAGAGCGGCTTCGGGAACTTGAGGAAATGGAGAAACGGCTCAAATCCGTCAATCTCCAGAATGAATTGTCGAGCAATGAAGAGGATGTCAAGCAGACGACCAAAAAAATTCAGAACCTGTACGCCCAACTCGACGAAGCCATCCAACACAAGGACACGTCCCTCCAGCGTTACCAGAGTGTGCTTACGGACATGGAGGCTAAGTTCAACAACCAAGTTCAGGATTTAGAAGATAAAAATATTGCACAAAAACAAAATCTTGAGAATACCATCATTACACAAAAACAAAATCTTGAGAATACCATCACTGCACAAAAACAAAATCTTGAGAATACCCTACAGGAAAAGCGCCAACTGGAGCAAAATCGTCAGACATTGGCTGCCAATCTGGAACAGTTGGATGATCAGTTAAAGAATCGCATCAAAACCATTAAAAATTACTCCAATCAAAACAAAGCATTACAGGAAGAACTGACACAAAAGGAAAGTGACCTCAAACTTCAGATTAGCCAAGTCAATGTCCAGCATCAGCAAACCCTTGCAGACAAGGCAGAGTCGTACCAAGACACGGTGCAGCGTTTGGAACAATCGTATCAACTAAATCTAACGGAAGTGCAAGAGTCCCACGCTCAGGCTCTGGTTCATAAGGAACAACGCGCTCAACAAATGCTTGTCCAGCAAGAGCAGACTCTGAAAGCAGCGCTGGCGACCAAGGATCAGGAAATACAGGACGCGATACAGCTTGCTCTAGCTGACAAAGAAGCCGAACTTCAAAAAATCCTTGTTGAGCAAAAAGTGAACGCCCGCAAAGCCTTGACAGACAAAGAGACTGAACTTCTCAAAAAACTTGCGGCAAAAGAGGTACAACTTCAGAAAGCCCTCGTGGCAAAAGAAATGCAGTTCCAGCAAGCCTTAGTGGACAGTGAGGCAAAAACCCGTCAAGCACTTGTCGCTAAAGAAACTCAACTCCAAGAAGCATTGGCCGCCAAAGAGGCACAACGAAGCAGCAAGCTTGCGAGAGAGCAAGCGGAGTATGCCCGCGCCTTGGCCGGCTTGAAAAAACAACTCCAAGGTAAGGAAGCGCAACTTGAGAGCCTCAAGCAACAGGGCAACAGGCTTGCTTCCAAGCACAAAGCACTGCTCGGCGCCCAAAAGAAAATTGACAAGGAACTGGCCGGAGTACGTCAGGCCAAGCAAGACAAACAGAAAATCACGGATCGTTTGAAAGCGCTGGAGAAACACGGCGCCGTGGTGACAAAATTCGGTGAAGTGATCTTACCCCTCAATGCCACTTCGTTCCGGCGGGATGATCATGTCATTCAGGCTCCATTACAGGATTTCCTCCGGACAATCGTTCCAAGGTATGCCAAGTTACTTTGTGGAGAACCCCAATACTGCGCACAAATCAAGGAAGTGAAGGTCGGCGGCCATGCCTCTCCGGTGTACAAAGGGAAATACATGTCCCCAGAGGACGAGAGTCCTTTGGCGCGTTATGCTCAATATTACAACCTTGAGTTGAGCTTCAAACGCGCACAAGCTGTCTTTCAGTTCATTAAATTTGATATGTTTTTTCCACACAAAGCAGAATTCATGAAGAAACTGACCGATGTCAGCGGCCACGGCTATTTAAAAGCCAAGGGTGTTCCCAAGCTCTACGTCGGTAAATTCGCAAAATGCGCGGATGAGTACAATTGTGAAAAAGAGCGCTATGTGGTGCTGACCTTTCAAATGTCCCTAGGGGAAATTCACTAACAAAGGAGGAGTATGGAAGCATTGGTTTACTGGTATTCACTCATTGTCGGGGATATCCTGACCCCTGCGATTTTTATTCTATTTGTGCTGGGGACAATCCTCTTGTTCAAGCGTCATTATCTCGTTGAAAGCGAGCACCAGTTCGCGGTTTCTCTACAAAAGGGGGTGACTGACTACATTCAGGAACTCTATAAGCAAGAACAGGTCAAGGAGTTTTCACAAATTGTCTGGGAAATCCTCAAGCAAGCCCGTGAGAAACGCAGAATGCACGCAGAAGCAGCAAAAAATTCGAAAGCGGACAAGTCTGCTCCAGCCAAAGCGGAAGCAGCCATCTCCGACTCAGATGAAGGCGGAGCCTCCAATCCATTTTTGAGGGCCGAGGTGCGGGCAAGTCAACCGGAAACCGCCTCAAACGACAATCAAGGCAAATTTGAACGCCCGACATTTGACTTGAAATCCAGCAAATCAAAATCAGGATTCAGTAGAAAACTCTCCGATTATTTTGACAAACGCTTTGAAATCGAGAAGGGTGTTGAGCAAATCATCGACAACACGCTGGAGCAAACCATCCATTGCAATTTTTCAACATCGCATCCTACGCCTTTACTTACAATCCGTACTTCAAGCGCGTCTGGAAGTTGAACTTCGACTCCGCTAACAGCCTGCTCAAGAGCTGGTCAGAAATCCTCGTCATGTTTGGTATCCTTGGAACCTTTGTTGGGTTTTTTCTGGCACTCCAGTCTGGAGAGGAACTCAAGGATGGGGTTTCAATTGCGATGGTCAGTTCTATCGTGGGCATGACTTTGGCGGTGATTTTTTTGATCATTGAAAAGACCTACACCGATGAGGAAACCGCGATGAGTTCTGTGGACATTTACAAAGATTCGCTGGAACTCATCTGGGTCAACAGCAAGGAATTGTCAAGCAGTGCAGCACCGCCCCCCGCAAGTTCCAAAGCAGTGTCAAAAAGCGTCCCGGCGGTCCTCTCTACAAACGGGGGCACAAACCCCGCAGACAAGCATAATGGCGGTGGGGATGAACAGTATCACTTCTAGCAGTTTCCTGCTGCCAGCAGTTGCAGGGTGAATGACTTACCCCAAGAAGTCTTTGAAGATCTTGTAGAGGATTCTTTCCTGAGCACTCACACGGTCGTCAGCTCCAATAAACTCCTCCAAAATCTCTTTGATTTTTTCAATCTGTTGGCGATCACAGAGCTTGGCCAACTCCTGTGTGGCGGTTCTGAAGTGGTCAACTAAGCTCTCTCCCTTCTTCGTCCAGTCATCCAGTTCCTTAAAAATTTCTCCGAGGAAGGCACCCACCTCATTGTGTGGACCTTCCCAAAGTTCCAAAAAGACGCCGTAAATGATATCGACTTCCTCATCCTCTAATGTATCCGCCATGCCGACAATGATCATCAATTCTCCCAGTCGCATGAGGGCTTCCCGGTTGAATTTAATTTTATCATCGTCTTTTTCAAAATCAAAACTGATCCCCTGAATAAATTGCCGATAATACATTTTTTTGTGCTGCTTATCTCCTTGGTTCACAGCAACCAAACACTCCACCAACAGCTTGAGTGTTTCATCCTCAAGGGTCGCACGATCCTCTGCTTTTGCAACTTGGTGAATGCACAGCACCGCTTCTTGTTTTTGGTCATTTGAAAGTGAGTTTGAGAGTTTCTTCACATTTCCCTTGAAGTGATCCGCGAGGGCATCTCCGTCATGTTCCTTGAGTTCTCCTTCACAAATCTCGCTGAGCATGGTTTGGATGTCTTTTTGAGAACTGTGACTCAGCCCACTAAGCAGTTTTATGATCAAATTTACCTGTTTTTTATTCAACATATTGTTTTCTTTATCATCAGTGTTTTTATCCATAACGCTCTCAGAATTTGATTAGATACTGAAGTTGATATTCACGTCAGGGACACCTCAATACGGTAGTCTTCAATGACGGGATTGACAAGCAATCGGTCACACATGCTCCGAAGTTGCTCCTCGGCTTGAGTTTGGTCATCGCAATTGAGTTCCACCGTAATCGACTTTCCCACCCGGACTCCCTGCACAAAGGGAAAACCCAGTGCCTGCAAGGTGGTTTGCACTGCCTTACCCTGCGGGTCCAGCACTGCTTCCTTGAGGGAAATGGTGATTGTTCCTTGCATCATTTTGCTCCTGCGGTTAAACGTCGCCAAATCTCATCGTAAGCCTCCACCACTCCGCCAAGATCGCGCCGGAAGCGATCCTTGTCGAGTTTTTCCTGAGTCACCACATCCCAAAAACGACAAGTATCTGGAGAGATTTCGTCGGCAAGCAACAGGTTGCCCTCCGCGTCTCGTCCGAACTCCAGCTTACAATCCACGAGCAGAATACCACACGGCTCCAGCAGTTGCTGTAAACAGTCGTTGATTCCCAATCCGCGCTGGCGCAGTTCGGCAAGTTCGGACTCAGAAGCCAAACCCAGCATGTCAATGTGGACATCGGCAAGTAGCGGATCGCCTAAATCGTCATTCTTATAATAAAACTCGACCAGCGGTGCAGGCAGTTTTTTCCCTTCTTCCCAGCCAGTGCGTTTGCTCAGGGAGCCAGCGGCAATATTACGAGTCACCACCTCCAAGGGAATGATTTCCACGCGTCGCACCAGTTGCTCGGTTGCGGAAAGCTTCTCTACGAAATGGTTCCGGATGCCCTGCTGGTGGAGATGCTCGAAAAAAAAACTACTGATCTCGTTGTTGAGCCGCCCCTTGCCTGCCAGTTTCTCAAACTTCTCGCCGTTGAAAGCCGTGGTGTCGTTTTTGTACGCAATCCGGACAACCTCCGGATGATCCGTTGTGAAAATTTTTTTGGCCTTGCCTTCATAAAGCAGGGTGCCTTCAGAGGATTCCATCTTTAACTGAGTGCGTTTTCTAAAAGTGACGGAGTCCAAATTCCATAGGAGTTGAGTGTTTCAAGAAGCCTTGCGGGATCGTCACAAGTGAAATTCAAGTGCCCCAGCTTGCGGCCTGCCCGGACCTCGTGTTTGTGGTAGAGGTGCAGGTGCGCCGCCGCCGGGAGCCGATCCAACTGCTCAAGCATTCCGGAAAGCTGCTCACCGATCAGGTTCAGCATGACCACTGGCGTGTGTAACGTGGTTACCCCCAACGGCCAAGCGGCCACGGCGCGGAGGTGCTGCTCAAACTGCGAGGTTGCACACGCATCCTGCGTGTAGTGCCCGGAGTTGTGCGGACGTGGTGCCAGTTCGTTCACCAGCAACGTATCGTCCGGGAGCAGAAATAACTCCAGCCCCAACACTCCCACCAGGCTCAAAACCTCTGCCACTTGCTCCGCAAGCCGAAGCGCCTGCGCCTCCACCAACGGGTTGATTCTCGCCGGAACCCTCGTCAAAGTCAGTATGTTTTTCTCGTGAACATTCTCACCAACCGGAAAACTGGCGATTTTCCCGGCAGGGTTGCGGGCTACCACCACGGACAACTCCCGCTCGAACTCCACGAGTTCTTCCGCAATGAACGGAGGTCTAGTTTTTCTGGAGAGTTCGGCAAAGCCCGACTCGACAGCAGCCGCAGAGGTGATTTTTTGCTGCCCCTTGCCGTCGTAGCCCCCTGTGACCGTTTTCAGCATGAGCGGCCCGAGCGCTTCATGCGCCACGCTCAACTCGGCAACAGAACGAACAATCCGGAAAGGCGTGACTGGAAAACCCTGCTCCTGCAAGATGATTTTCTCCCGGATGCGGTGCTGACTCAGTGCAAGCAACCGACTGCCCTGCGGCACCAAAACTCGCGACTCCAGAAACTCAACTCCGGAGACCTCAACATTTTCGAACTCGTAGGTCACGAGGTCACAGCGTTTCGCTAACTCCGCCAGCGCCGCACGGTCTCCGTAGGGAGCGACAAGCACCTCGGCTCCTGCGTAAAATGCCGGACACTCCGGATTGGGGTCGAGTGCGACAAAGCGGAAACCCATCGCGTTGCCCGCATGAACGAGCATCTGAGCAAGCTGGCCTCCGCCGAGCAGGCCGATGGTTGCTCCCGGAGGGAGGGGTTTGCGATTCACAGCAGTTCGCTGAGCAAAATCTCGTCGCGGGTGGCATCGCGCCGGGCTTGCAGACGCTTGGCGAGTTCCGGATCGTGCAGCGCAAGAATTTGGGCGGCGAGCAGTCCGGCGTTGTATGCTCCCGCACCGCCAATTGCCAAGGTGCCAACCGGAACCCCGCGAGGCATCTGCACGATGGAGAGTAGTGAATCCCAGCCACTCAGTGTAGAGGATTTGACGGGTACGCCCAAGACTGGAAGCGTGGTTTGCGCGGCGACCATTCCGGGCAGGTGAGCGGCCCCTCCGGCTCCGGCGATGATCACCTGAAGGCCACGCGGGCGGGCGGTTTTCGCATACTCAGCCAGCCAGTCCGGAGTGCGATGCGCCGAGACGATTTTCTGCTCGTAAGCCACAGCAAGTTCGTCCAGCACGTCACAAGCTTCCTGCATTGTTTCCCAGTCCGAACGGCTCCCCATGATCACGCCAACAGCGGGAGAATTCATTGTGTTTACTCCAGTGAAAGGGTGGGGTGCGCGGCAGGAAACCGCACCAAAAAGGTGGAACCAGAACCCGGCTCGCTGGACACGCTGATGGTGCCCGCCAAGAGTTGCATCAAGCTCTGGACGATGGCCAGTCCCAAGCCGGTTCCGGAAGTGGACGAATGGGACGCAGCCTGCTCGAAGACCTCGAAAATGTGCTCAAGCTGCTGCTTGTCGATTCCGGGACCGTTGTCTTCAACCGCAACCGTCACCCAGCCTTCCTCGCAGGACGCACGCACCCGAACCACGCCGTCCTTGGGCGTGAATTTCACCGCGTTTCCCAGCAGGTTGATGAACACCTGCCGCAGCTTACCCTCGTCGGTTTGACACTGCCAGTCGGTTGCTTCCAACTCCAGCTTGAGTTGCAGGGCTTTCGGTTCGGCCAGTGGCTCCACCAACTCAAAAACCTCCTGCAACACCACGGAAAGCTCGAATCTCTGCAAGGTGACCTCCATCTTCCCAGCCTCGATTTTGGCAAGATCCAGCAGGGTGTTGATCAGTTCGAGAAGTTTGCGCCCGCTTTGGAGGATGCGCGTCAGCCGATCCTGCTGGTAATCCGTGAGCGGATCATCCGGACCCGCGTTGAGTAGGGTTTCCGCAAAACCGTTGATCGCGTTCAGTGGAGTCCGCAACTCGTGGGACATGTGTGTGAGAAAGTCGCTCTTCGCCTGTGTTGCCGATTCCAGTTCGCGGTTGGCAGACTCAAGCTGGCTGGTGCGTTCCCGGATTTCCACCATGAGTTGCTGGAATTCGCGGGCCAAGTCACCCACCTCGTCTCGACTTTCCACGACAATCGGCTGTCTGTCGTCCTGCTCCCGGATGGTGCGAACCTGATCCCGCAGGTGCTTGAGCGGCAGAGTAATTTGATGCGAAAGCAAGCGGGCCAGCATCCACACGAAGATGAAGACCGCCAGCCCAATGAAAAGGATGCGGATGTTGAGAACCACCAACTCCTGATGCGCCTGCTGGCTCGCCTCCTGCGCAAGATCGAACTGAATGCGCACAATCGCCTCAATCGCCGCTTCCACCTCGCGGGACAACGGCAGCACCTCCTGCACCATCAGCGTGGTCGCCTGCAACCACAGCAGATTCTCCGGAACGGCACCCGGAGGCAGGTCCGGACTCAACGTCACGGGCTTGGACTCCCCGGAAACCGTGACTTCCACCTGCTTTTGCTTGGCTTCCAACTCCAACAGCAAGAGCCGCACATCGTAGTAGTTGCGAGCCTCAACATTGCGCTCCGGACGCCAGACTCGCTCGTGTCCCGATTCCCCGCCCTTGTAGAAGGTGGTGAGCCGCTCCATCTGCTCGTGGATTCCGGACCACGCCTCTGCCCGAAACTCTCGGCTCCCTTCTTCCCGTGAAACCAGCCATTCCCGCTGGACCTGCACCGCTTGGTGGAGTCGGTTGCTCAGGATGAACCACGACTCGGCGACAGGTTGCAACTCCAGATTGCGCCGAGCCAGTTCCTGCTGACGCTGGGCCAGCACATAGACGGCAATGAACCCCAGCAAGGTCAACAGCGACCCAAAATAGAAGGTCACGAGGATTTTGTTGCGGAGGCTGCGAGGCATAGGCGAAAATGGTCTTTGCCTCCAAATTATAGCAGGAACAGCAAACGATTGCTACGTCCAGGCGTACCGTGTCACTTTCGCTTGAATGGTAGTCGAACTCTGGAGGGAAGGCACAGATTCGTGAACTCCATGGCTGAATGTGCTATTGGTGGATTGTCAGGAATGATGACCGAACCACACCAACTCGCACTGCATGGATCCCACTGAAATCCCCCAACGTCCCCCCAGTCTTGGGCAACTCCTCCGGGACACCACCAGCCACAGCGTGGTCAACGGCGTTGTCGCAATGCTGTTTGCCAGCACTGGCCCGGTTGCCATCATCTTCGCTACCGCACATGCAGGCGGCTTGAGTCAAACCGACACCAGCTCATGGATTTTTTCCGCGTTTGGAGTTGGTGGCCTGCTGACGATTGGCTTCAGCCTACTCTACCGACAGCCGATGGCGCTAATGTGGACGATCCCGGGCACCGTGCTGTTGTCCGGAAGCTTGCAACACCTGCGTTTCACCGAAGCCATCGGAGCCATGCTGGTGAGTGGGGTCATCATCTTTCTACTGGGGCTCACGGGTTGGGTGAAACGCCTGATGGCGTCCATCCCACTTCCAATCGTGATGGGCATGGTCGCCGGAGTTTTCCTGCCGTTCGCGCTTGGCGTCGTGCGGGCGTTTGAACAGCAGTGGAGCATGGCCGCTGCGATGCTGGCTGCGTTTGTGGTGGCCAGTGGCTGGCCTCGCTTGCTGTTGCGGATTCCACCCATCTTGACCGCATTGTTGGCAGGTTTGGCCGTGTTGCAATGGGGAAATGCCGAGGCGTTGCCGCCACTGCCAGAATTTCAATGGGCCGAACCGCAGTTTTACACTCCGGAATTCAGCCTCGCTGCCATTGCGGAATTGTCCATCCCGCTCGCCGTCACCGTGATCGGTATTCAAAACTCGCAGGGCTTTGCCATCACTCGGCAGGCGGGGTTCGAGCCTCCGCAATCCGTGTTGACGATGGCCTGCGGCCTTGGCACCGTGGTGGTTGGGTTGATGGGATCCGTGCCGACTTGTGTGACGGGACCGTCCAATGCCTTGCTGCAAGCCTCCGGGGAAGCTCGCACCCGCTATGTGGGCGGAATCATCTTTGGACTGCTCGCCATCGCCTTTAGCCTCTGTGCCCCCTTCATGACCGCGCTGGGCGAAGTGCTGCCCGTCAGCTACATCCAAATGCTTGGCGGCCTTGCCATGTGGGGGGTGCTGCAAAAAACCTTCATCTCCGCCTTCCGGACCAAATTCACGCTAGGTGCCCTGGCGGCCTTTGTCGTTTCCGTTTCCGGCATCGAAATCTGGCAAGTCGGCGCCGCATTCTGGGGATTGCTCTTCGGGTTTGCACTCTCCCTGTTGCTTGAGCGAGAGGATTTCAGGACACTCAACTCCTGAATTTGGAGAACCGGATTTGTCGGAAAATTGAGGATTGCTTGGAGGTGCGGAGTGTACTGAACGTTGGAGCTCGCAAGCGGATTTGAACCGCTGACCTACGCATTACGAAGCGGATTCAACTCGTAAGTGCAACTCACCGTCTGGTGAAGAGAGGCAAGCTGCGGCAGCATCAGCGCCTTTCAAACCGACAAGCATGAGAGGCACCAATGAGAGACTGCACGCAGTTCACCTAGGAAGAACGCTACCAGATTTCGACACTTTTGCAAACAGGCCGCCAGCACAGCGAGATCGTGCGGTATGGAAATGTCTTGGCTTCAAGATTCCAAATCAGCTATTCTCCAGAATCAACCCACCTGTTGCACTTACGAGTTGAATCCGCGGTATAATAAAAGCGTCCAATCCCCCGGAACAAGCTGTTCGGCCAGCTAGGCACGTCCGTCTCGAATCGCCGGAGGCACCTGACAAGCGGCTCCGTCCGGGAAAAGATTTAGACTCCCTGAAGGGGCGATGTTGGGAACTCGGTCAAGCCTTGACATGTTCTGTCGCAGGCAGAATGAAGGCGAGGGCCGTGGCTACAAAGGCCATCAACGTCAAGCACCAGAACACTTCCCGGATGCCCCATAGGTCGGCAATCGCCCCACAGAACAGAGGGGTTCCGATTGAGAAAACAGATTTAAACCCGAACAATAGGCTGATCGCCGTTCCCCCCATGGATTCCGGAGCCAGATCCATGCACCAACTTTGGACCACAGGTCGGATGGCAAACAGCAAAAATCCAAGCAGTAGTACGAGACCAACAAACTCCACTGTTCCGGACGCGCCAGCCAATCCTGCAACGAGGATCGTGGTGCCCAGCAGCGAAAACAGCATGACGGGCTTGCGGCCAATCCGATCCGAGGTCACTCCCGCCACCGGAGCCGCGATGATCCCGCCGAATTGCAAGGCGGCGAATCCGAACCCGGTCATCAGTGGACTGGTTTGCAGGCGATCCGCCAGGTAAATTGGAATGAACATCAGCAAACCCGTCTGGGCAGATCCGTAAAAACCGCTGGCGAGACACAACCCCAGTAGGGTGCGGTGCCGACCCAACTGTTTGAGGCTGGTCCAATAGGTGCCCAGTCTGCGTTTTTCAGCATTGGCAGAAACGCCATTTTCACTGTGGTTGTTGAGGGTCCACCAGAGCAACAAAACGACCCCGGCCACAGGCACGGCAATCAGGAATGCCGAGAACTGCCACGAAAACCAACCCAGCAGCAACCCCAACGCCAATGGGGAGCAAAAATCCCCCAAGTTGGCTCCCAGCGAGTGGGCGGACAGTGCATACCCCCGGTTTTTCGGATACAATTCGGACAAAAAGGGAATGGCCGCCGGATGCCAGATGAGTCCGGAAGCGCTGATGATAGACACCAGCACCGCCAGTTGCACTACGTTTTCAACAACCGCCGTAGCCCCCAGTGCTAGCGACCCAAGGATGAGGGCTCCGCACTGGATCAGCACGCGACGCCCCGTGACATCCACCAGCACCCCACTGCCCAGGTTGGCCAAGAAGGAACTGAAGTGCGTCAGGGCCACCAAGCTTCCCACCGCCAAGTAGTTGAGGGACAGGTCGTCCTTGATCCACGGCAACAGCATGTAAAACGCCGTGCCCATCCAGTGGGTTGCCCCATGTCCGAACATGACGGCCAACAACGGCGCCTGCGCCCGCAACGGCACTCCGGTGATTTTCTGAAACTGTGCAACAAGGGGCATGGATGGTGAACAAAAAGAGGTAAGTATCCTGTGGACAAGAGCGAAGAAGCGGAAATCCCCACCTAATACCTTCACCACCCCCACCCCGGTATTTCAAGTTGAAACGGTAGCCTTGCACCGGATTTCGTTTCTTCAGTTTCCTCAATCTTTTGGAAATGGTAGGATTGGGAGGAACGGATACGCCAAGCCCAAACCTGCCTTTCGACAATGACCGCGCTGTCGTTTTCCCTCACGCAACTCCAGTACTTCGTGACTGCCGCACACACGCTCAACCTGACGCAGGCGGCGCGGGAGTGCCACGTCTCGCAACCCTCGATCTCCGGAGCCGTCCATCACTTGGAGGAGGCGTTCCAAACGGAACTCTTCTACTGCGATCCTTCGCGGGGGTTCGTGGTACGACATTCCGGGGGCCGTGCGTTCCGCCCTCCGGTACATCGGCGGGCTGGGTAGCCGGACCAGCTTCCGCGGATTTCGTCTTGCCCAGGACTAACCCTTTTTCCTCTTTCCAAAGACCCCTGCGTAGGGTGAGGGGGCGTCAGCCCCCCGGCACCAACCCGGTAGCGAGTCCAAGAATGTAATCCCACTCCCCGACGAAACCCCCAACAGACAGACCTTGTCCCCCCAAGGTCTCTTGCTTCCTCCCCCATTTTGTGGAATACTCTTGCCGCATACTTCTTCCACGCTTCATCCCAAGAGGCCCGATGAGACATACCCTGAACAGGTTACAGAAAAAAGACCCGTAGAGGGCACCCTCCTGCATTCTCAAAGACACTCTCCCTGAAAATTCTCCCGCGCCTTGCCGTTTCGGCTTGGCTGCTCCTGCTCTCCACCACCGCCCTGTACGCTGCATCCTGCACTAGCGATGGTGACCCCTGCTGGCTCGGGCTCCTCCAGATGGGGGTTATGGTGGGGTGAGGGGGTGCGCCTTTCAGTTCACTTTCGCGGCCTGCCAACCGTCGAGTTTGGCGCGCGCTTCATTACACGTCGGGTCCATGGCGATGTCGTGGTTGTCGAGGCGAGCCGTCAGTTCAATCACGTAGCCGTTGGGATCGCGGAAGTAGATGGAGTGGATGAAGTGGTGGTCTGCAACGCCCCGGACGTCCATCCCTGCGGCTTCGCCCTTCGCCTTCATGGCGAGCATATGGTTGTAGTCCACCTCGAGGGCGATATGCAGATCGTAGTCATGCCAGTCGTGGAAGTCGTAGGGACTGTCGGGCACCTCGAAGAACGCCAGATAGCTGCCGTTCTGCATCTCGAAGAAGGTATGCAAGGCGTTCACGGAGCGGTCGGTCTTAGTCTCCTCGATCTCGAGGACACCAGCGAGGCGCATGCCGAGGAAATCCTCGTAGAACCTCCGCGTTTCCTCCGAGTCGCGGCAGCGATAGGCGTTATGGTGCAGGCCCTTGATACCAGAAGGCATCTCGCTGGCTGTGGTCCTCTTGGCGTCATTCATCGTTATCTCCTCCGGGTTGGGGGCGTAAGCCTCAGCCGCTTCCGTGTCACCAGAACTGGGCATGGCAGGGTTTTCACAGCGTTCTGTTCGTCGGTGGGTTGATTGTTCCGGGGTGACAAATTAGTGCTGTCGAATCAGTTTAAACCATTATCCATCATAATCCCCGGTCGTCAAGTGTGCAGAAGTTGACCGGGTTGTCGGCAAACGGCCGGTCGGCCTATGAAGACAAGGTGCGGGAGCGTCAGCCCCCCGGCACCCCCTGAAGCCGAAGCTTATTTGGTGATCCCGCCCCGGGAGAAAACCGCTGGGGATCAAACCTTGGAGCTAGGGTTGACCCGAAGACTAATGTGGAGACTCTTCCCCGGACGTGACTCGTAATCCACCAGCCCTGCCTCCTTGAGCTGCTTGAGCCCCCTGAGCTTTTGGTCCGGTGAAATACCCAACCTTTCGAGCCTTGCCCCTGTCAGCTTCACACACCTGCTCTTTGTCAGTATGCAGAAGTACACCAAGGCAAGACCCACAATAATCCCACTTCTCCCCAGACTAAGCAGTCTAATGACCCAGACTAGTGGGAGATCACGGTGCAAAAAGAAGGAGGTTCCTGTTCCCTGCTCAAGCCTAGCCCATCTTTTATTCAGCTCTGGATCCTTATAGGGAAGTCTCTCTTCCATACCTATATATAGATAGACAGCTAAAGGATATTAAAGGATAGAACCGGGTCCGCAATACTGCGGAGGTTACCCCTCAATACTGCGGAGGTTGCTCTGCAAAACCGCGGAGGTTACCTCTGCTTCGAGTTCCTCCAGAAGTGACACGACC
>LWDU01041664.1_pt1 | contig 24481 bp, 23 predicted proteins | sample 727161 | NCBI WGS metagenome assembly LWDU01 (sample SAMN04566230, study PRJNA314399) | hydrothermal vent metagenome | isolation source: deep sea hydrothermal plume seawater | place: Mexico: Gulf of California, Guaymas Basin | collected 2004-07-11
TGTTTATATTGCTACTCACTACGACGCCCCTGTCGTTTGCGTCGAACTGAACCGTGAACCTGTGCCGGTCGTCCAGCCTCCACCCACACGTCGTACAGAACCTGCCAGTCATCAAGTGAGAGTGTGGCGGGCCGTCTGGAAGTTTCAAAGCCTGTTTTCTCAACAAGTGTTCGAGCTTCTTCCAAGGGGATGAACAGTCCGTCAGAGAGCGAGTTGTGCAGTTGTTTTCGAGGGCTCTTGAAACCGCTGCGCGCCAGCTTGAAAAAATCATCGGCTGATTCAAAATTCAGTCTTAGTTCAGCACTTGGCTTCAGCTTCAACACCGACGAGTGAACCTTGGGTGGTGGGTTAAAGCACTCTGGCGGGACGTCGATTACGCGCTCGGCGGTCGAGTAAATCTGAATCGCCAGTGAAAGCAAGCTCATAACACCGGGCAGCGCGGCCATGTCGTTGGCAACTTCACGCTGAATCATGATCACCATCGAAGTTGGTTTGCGAGTGGATTCGAGGAAATTGCGTGTAATCGGGTTGGCCGCGTAGTACGGCAGGTTTGCGACAACCTTGTAGTCACCTTCAACGAGCCACGGATCAGAGTCAGATCCGAAGTCACGAGCATCGACGTTCAACACTCGTACGTTGGGATTCGAGTCATACTTGAACGCCAGTCGATCTGCCAGATCGGTGTCGTACTCCAGAAGAAGCACTCGCCCTGCCCGTTCGACAAGATCGCCCGTCAAAGCGCCTCGTCCAGGCCCAACCTCGACAACGGTCTCGTCAGACGATAAATCGGCAGCTTCTATGATGGCATTTACTACCGTGGCGTCTTCGAGAAAGTGCTGACCCAGCCGTTGTGGGGTCATTGGCGAATCCAACCCGTTTTTAGTGCCTGCCTCGGGCTATTTGCCACGTGACAGGCACGACAGTTGAGCAGCAGAGAGAAAAAATATGATCGTGCAACCCTGTGTCGCCAGCTGTCTGAGGCATAGATGCCAGTATCGACTCTAGCCCGGAGTTCCCACGGCACCCGAGGTTTTTCGCTTACCGCTGCTACCTTCCGGTCCTGACGGAGTTCACGAGGCCTCGCCGCGCAGGGCCAGGCTATCAACATCTAAATACTGACTCTAGCGGCCACAGTCGAACAGTCTCGACAGGGTATTCAGTCTCGCTATAGCGGATTGCGAGTACAGGGCACCGCTAACGCCCCACCTAGCACGATCAGGTTAATCGTACTACCGAGTTGCAGAATAGTCGCCAAATAGCCAGTGGATTTCTACACGAATACCGGGGTGATTGCCGTTAGAATCTCGACATGCCCAACCCGACAAGCGAAATGCCCCCGATAACCAAAGCTGTAATTCCGGTTGGTGGATTAGGAACACGGTTCCTTCCTGCCACTCGCACGGTGCCCAAGCATTTGCTGCCGGTACTGAATGTTCCGGTGATCGAATATGCAGTACGTGAAGCGGCGGCGGCAGGGGTGACCGACATCGCTATCGTGATGTCGCCGAGCATGGAATCGGTGGTCGACTACTTTGGCAATCAGCCGGTTCTTGAGCGTGAACTCAAGGCACGAGGGCGTGATGAACTTCTTGAGGCGCAACTCGAACTAGCTTCACTGGCTAATGTTTCAGCGGTTTATCAGTACGATCCAAAGGGTCCCGGTCACGCAATTCTTCAGGCTAGAGAGTTCTGCGACGGCGAGGCTTTTGTGACGATATTCCCTGATGACGTGATCATCCACGAGACATCAGCGACCGAACAGTTGATGCAGGTGTATCGAGAGCACGGCGGTTCGGTAATAGCCGTTACGGAATCACCTGACGAGATAGTTCACACAAAGGGCATCGTTGGTGGAACGGCTATTGGCGACTGGAAGACGCCCCGAGTAATCTGGCGATTGTCGCTCGATACATCCTCGACAACGGTGTGTTCGATTATCTTGCTGAAGAGCGTTCTGGTGTGGGTGGGGAAATTCAGATCACCGACGCTATAGCCGCTTTGTTAGGCAATAGTCCGGTCCACGCTCGCCAAATCAGCGGGTTCCATGCCGATACTGGGAATCCGGGTGGAATGCTCGAAGCCGCAATTTACGTTGCGAAGCAGGATCCTAAACTCGCTGAAGTGGTTAAGCGAGCACTGGCAGACTAAGCCGCCTAAACCCGCCTCAGCGATGGCACGAATATAAGTCCGATCAGGCCAGTGATAATCACCACGATCCCTGCTCCAGCAAGTGCCCACTGAACCCCGAAGAGTTCACCTACAGCGCCCAGCCCCAGATGGCCTATCCACCCGAACCCGATTGCGAATACCCATGCGCCAACGGCTCTTCCCCGCATCTCGTCAGGCACGTTGAGTTGGAGCAATGTCCACTGCATTGCGTCGAACGCAGCCGCTGAAGCCCCGACTCCCATGATCATCACGAGAGCGACGATGTATGAGCCGGACGCCGAGAATGTCGCCAGAAACGTGCCGTACGAGATGGCTATCGCCATCAGGAGCATTCCTTTGTGTCGATAGTTGCCCAGTGCCATCAGGAATATCGAACCGATGACAGAGCCGATACCGGTCATCATGGTCAACGTGCCGAGTCCTGTTTCGTCCACATGCAGGACGTTCTTGGCGACGGCGGGCATGATCGCTCCGTAGGCGAATCCGAATATCTCTACGATGACGGCTGTGATCAAAATCATCCGGACGATTGGCAACGTAGACATGAGCTTGAGACCGTCGATCACATCGCGGACTATCGAACTCGAGCGTTGGACTATCGCAGCTTTCAAGCGGCGATTTACGATCAGAGCGAGGAAACCACCGAGGGCGAAGGCGATTCCAGAAACAACAAACGTGGTGGGAACTCCCAGCAGGCTGATGGCAAATCCCGCTGCCAGTGCCCCCAGGGCACCGACGGCACGCATTCCGGTCGAATGAACGGCGACTGCGTTCATTCTGACTTTTCTTGGTACCGACCCGGTGACCATCCCCTGTACTGCTGGGATTTCGAATGAGTGGCCAACTCCGGAAAAACCGAGAATTACAAAAACGAGCCAGAGCGGGTCCAGCCCGTTTGCTGCTACGGCGGCAAGAGCCATCAGCACGATAGCTTTGTAGATACCCGTGAAAAGCATGACCCTGCCTCTCGAGTATCGATCTGTGATCGCCCCGGCTATCGGTGCGATGATCAGTTGCGGTGCTTGTCGTGCGGCGAACGACGCGGCGGCAAGAAACACAGATTCGGTCTCGGCGAGCACTACCCAACCGGTCGCAAGACGTTCCCCCCAGTTTCCAAGCGAGAACACGACAGAGGCCATCCAGACCCATCGGAAGCGAGGGAAGGCAAACGCGGCGAACGGACCGCGAGGCCGCGAGAACGTGCTGTTCGCTGGATTGGTTACGGGAGGGGAAGTCGACATGCGCCCGTCATTTTGGGCGCGTACTACTCGTTAGTCGAGCGTCAGGACAGCCATAAAGGCTTCCTGAGGCACTTCGATAGACCCGACCATCTTCATGCGCCGTTTCTTGCCCTTTTTCTGCTGTTCAAGAAGCTTGCGTTTTCGGGTGACGTCACCGCCGTAGCACTTGGCCAGAACGTTCTTACGAAGTGCTTTCACGTTGGTTCGTGCAACGATCTTGCCACCGATGGCGGCCTGAATCGGAACTGCGAACATCTGGCGCGGAATGAGTTCTTTTAACTTCGAAGTCAGCGCCCGGCCGTACGAAGCTGCTTCGTCCCTGTGAGTAATCATCGAAAGCGCGTCGACGGGTTCGTGGTTTACAAGCACGTCGAGCTTCACCAGATCGGCGGGGCGGTGATCGATCATCGAATAGTCCATCGATGCGTAACCCTGGGTGCCAGACTTCAACTTGTCGTGGAAATCGACGAGTATTTCCGAGAGTGGAATGTCATATTCGAGCAGAACTCGGGCGTCTCGAATCGATGCGCCATCTTCGTCGTTCGAAGCCGACTCTAGATACTCCATCTTCTTGTATTCGCCACGCTTGGTGGTAACGAGCTCCATGATTGCGCCGATATACCGGCCCGGCGAGACAATCGTGATATTCACCCACGGCTCAAGGATGTCGGCAAGCTGGTTGTGATCGGGCAGCTTCGAAGGATTGTCGATCGTGATCGTCTCGCCATTCTTCAACAGCGCGTTGTAGCTCACACTCGGTGCCGTTGCTATCAGACCGAGGCCGTATTCCCTTTCGAGTCGCTCCTGAACGATGTCCATATGGAGCAATCCCAAAAAGCCACATCGGAAACCGAAACCCAGTGCTGCCGACGATTCAGGTTCAAATACCAGCGCAGCGTCGTTTAGCTGAAGTTTGTCGAGTGCGTCACGCAGTTCCGGGTAGTCTTCGCCTTCGATAGGGAAGATGCCGGTGAACACCATCGGGCTTTGTGGAGCGTAACCGGGAAGAGCTTCTTCGGCCGGATCTGTTGCAATGGTCATCGTGTCGCCAACACGAACGGCCTTCACGTCTTTGAGACCCGTGGCGACGTAACCGACTTCTCCGGTCATTAGCCCACTGGTTTTTTCGAGCACGGGACTGAAGTAGCCGGTTTCGAGAACTTCGGCTTCGGTGCCTGTGCCCATCAAACGAATTCGATCAGTGCTTTTGAGCGAGCCGTGCATTGCACGAACGTATGCAATGACGCCTTTGAACTGATCGTACTTTGAGTCAAATATCAAGGCGCGGAAGTTGTCATCAACATCACCGGCGGGCGGTTCCACTCGATCGACGATCTGCTCAAGCAGTTCGGCTACGCCATCTCCTGTTTTGGCAGAAATCTGCAGAACTTCGTCTCTGCCAAACCCAAAGGTTTGTTCGAGCTCGATGAGCACCCGGTCGGGCTGGGCCGCTGGCATATCAAGTTTGTTGATTACCGGAATGATTTCCAGATCGCTCTCAAGTGCGAGATAGACGTTTGCAATTGTCTGCGCCTGAATGCCTTGAGTCGCGTCGACGAGCAGTACTGCGCCTTCGCAGGCGGCTAGTGAACGAGATACTTCGTATGAGAAGTCGACGTGGCCCGGTGTGTCGATCAGGTTGAGCTGGTAGTCAATCTCGTCTTCAGCTTTGTACTGAAGTCGCACAGCCTGGGCTTTGATCGTGATGCCGCGTTCCTGCTCCAGCTCCATTGTGTCGAGGTGCTGATCGGTCATTTTTCGTTCTGACACGGTGCCGGTCATTTCGATCAGGCGGTCGGCAAGGGTCGATTTACCGTGATCGATGTGGGCAATGATGCAGAAATTTCGTACGTGATCTTGCGACATATATTCAATAGTAGTCGCAAAGTGTTAAAAATCCTTGCGCAGTAACACCCGAGTTCGGGGCAAGTTTGCGAGTGGTTGGGTTAGCTCGGTACAGCCGACACCAGCACCTCGAAGTGCACATCGTCTTTTACAACAAAGAATCTGCTGGAGGGTGCAGTCATGCCGAAATCGGCCCATGTGAAGTCGCCTTTTACCAGCACCAACAGGCGGTCAGGATCGAGACGGGCCTCTATCTCGAACTCAATTTCAGTATCGGCTCCATTCACGTTGACGATTCCAGTCACGGTCGCGGTGAACGATTCACCGGCGGCAAACGTCTCAGGAATGTCTGGGAATTTGGTGATATTGATCGTTGCTTCGGGCTGTCGCGGGAACAATCGATCACGAACGTATTTGTCTCGATTGGCCTCATCGCTATCCAGTGAATGCAGATCGATTACTAGCGATGCGGTCGAGTCGGAAAGATCGACCTCGCCAGTTATCTCGCCTGTACGCAGCACGGCGTCGTTCGGCAATGGCAGTCGGGATAGTTTCTCGACCGTGAAAGTAGCTTCCGAACCTTCGCCTACGGTGAACGTACCGTCGGTGGAACCGGGGACTGGCGTGTCGTTGGTTACCAACGAGGAGGAGGTCTGGGCAGGTGTTTCTGTAGGCGAAACCGGATCAGACGCGACATCGTTCCCGCTGCCACACGCCGCTGCAACTATCGCCAGCGCCATAAGCCCGAAAAGTAGAACGAAATGTTTAGATCGAAAGTTCATCGGTCATCCAAAACGAATCAATCATGGTGGTGGAAGCGATAGCGATCCAGACTCCTGATCGCCCTGCCCTGCCAGTGCGATGCTCATTGCAACAGCAATTGCTACGAGCAAAAGGTAGTTACAGTTTCTGAATTTTTCCGATTTTGCAGCTATCGGTGTGCCAACAATCGGGATTATCGATGAAATCAGCGCCAGCGGAACGGTGAATACGAGTGCATCTTCGAACTGCAATCCCGCAGCAGCAGCCACAGCGAGAGCTGCGACTATCATTCCAATCGAACTCGCCAGATACTGTCGACCCACGGCTAAGTCTCGTTGAGACCAGTGCCAGGAAAGTCCTGCGAGGCCGCCGAAACCCACCGCAGCAAATCCTACGGAAGCGGCGTTGAAGAGTATGTCGTCAGGCGACTTCAGCGGAAGGGAAATCAGAATCGCAATGATCGCGGCGATCGACCCGACGCCCAGCCCGGCGCTGATACTTCTGTAGAAGTTCATCGGGAACAACTTAGAAGCGAACTATCCAGATAGTGTGAAGATTCAATGCCCGCGCCTCAGTGCTTTGCCCGGAGTTGCCCCGGTGTTCGTTCCGTTCTCAATCACGACTTGCCCATTCACGATTACGTAGTCGATGCCAACCGGATAGTGCTTGGGATCGTCCTTCGTGGCGTCAGTACGAACTGTGTCGGGGTTGAAAATAACGATATCGGCCCTGAAACCATCGCGCAGAATCCCGCGGTCCGTGAGGCCAAGTCGCTGGGCAGGGAATGAAGTCATTTTCCGAATTGCTTCGGGCAGTTTCAGGTGTTTTTCGGCTCGCACAAACTCGGCTAGCACCACCGGGAAACAGCCGTAGGTTCGTGGGTTTGGATACTCGCCGAACAGAATCGCATCTGAAGCGATCATTCCCAACGGGTGGGAAACGAACGCCGGTAAGGTATGGGCGTTGGTGCCTGTGCCAACCTCGCTGATGCCCAGTCTTTCCTCAAGCAACAGATCGAATAGCGCGTCGGCGGGGTCTTGCTCGCGCATTTCTGCGATGTTCCAGATCGATTTGCCGTCGTATTTCTTATTCTGGGTTTGCCTAAAGTTGTGCAGCCAACGTTGATTCCAGATTTCGTTGATGTCAGAGTGAGAGTTCATTTCTCGCTTCATTCGGGCACGATCATCAGGATCGGCAAGGGCCGCCATCGTGCGTTCGGGTCCGCCATCTTTCGCCCAGAACGGTAGCTGGATGGTTACCGAGGTGCCGGAGTATGGGTACGTGTAGCAGTCGAACGTGACATCGATTCCCTCGGTGCGGGCGTCTTCGACAAGACCGAGGTAGTTGTGGTGCGAGCCTTCGCCCTGCTTGGGTTGTCGATAGTGGGTCAGGTGGATTGGGATGCCTGACTTACGGCCAATCTCGACAGCTTCTTCCCACGGCGCGTAGGTGCCTTGAGCTTTGAGTGATGCCCGGGCGTGGGTGTGGTAAAAACCGCCCATCGCTGCTGCCTGTTCGGAAATTGCGATCAGCTCTTCAGTTGAAGCGAACGCACCGGGTGGGTAGTCAAGACCGGTCGAGATGCCCCATGCACCTTCTTCCATCGACTCACGAATAACGGCCTTCATGTTCTCGATTTGGGGTTCGGTTGCTGGTTGGTCGTTCCAACCAACCGCCCAGATTCGCACAGGCGAGTTGCCAAGAATGTAAGCGATGTTGATCGCGACTGTGCCGTCGTACTTGTTGAGCAGTTCTTGCGTAGAGAGCCAGTCGGGTTCGGGCGGATACCAGTTGAGTCCGGCGTCCATCCAGATATATCGCTCTAATTCGTCTCGGGTCTTGAACGGTGCGTGAGAAATGCCATCGATTCCCACTAACTCAGTGGTCACGCCCTGTCGGACTTTGGGGTCGTGATGAGGTTCGCCGAGAATGGTCAGACCAGCATGTGAGTGGAGATCAACAAAACCGGGGCAAACCACGTTGTCTTGGGCATCGATAATTTTTTCCGACTCATAGTCACCGAGATCGATATCGCCTCGCTTGATGGTCACTGTGTTGTCTTCGACGAGAACTGCGCCTCGGAACCAGGGTGATCCCGTTCCATCCATGATTCTGGCGTTATGTATGAGAAGTTGAAGCATGAGCGGAATGATAGCTGTTCACTGGGCGTTGCGACTGCCATAAGATTGGCACCTGAATTGATTATCAGCTTCGAAAGAGCAGCAAATGACTGACGATAACTTCAAAGTGGCGGTTGTGGGCGCTGGCGGCACGGGAGCTTACTACGGCGGCGCGCTTGCACAAGCGGGGGCTCAAGTAACGATGATCGCCAGAGGGCCGCATCTTGAGGTGATAAAGGCAAACGGTCTTCAACTGAACTCAGTGCTGCTTGGTGATTTTCTGGTCGATGCAGCTGCGACTGATGACATGTCTTCGGTTGGTGTTGTCGATCTGGTGATTTTCGCTGTGAAGAGCTGGGGAACCGACGATGCGATCGCTGCTATGGCCAAGGGAGAAATGGTTGGCGATGGCACGATGATCATTTCAATGCAAAACGGCATTGATAGCGAGCCGTTGTTGAGCAAGGCGTTCGGTGTTGAGCATGTGCTTGGGTGTACGGCGGTTGTTTCAGCGATGATTTCAGAGCCCGGTGTTGTGACGCAGAGCGGAGGTCCGGGTTCGCTGGTTGTTGGGGAGATGGCGGCCCTTCGTGGAGCCAAAGGCACGCCTCCGTCGGAGCGAGTCGCCGCTCTGGTTGAGCGATGTATTGCTGCCGGTATTGCTACCGAAGCCACTGACAATATCGAAGTTGCTCTCTGGAAAAAATTCACGTTCATCTGTGCGTTGAGCGGTATGACTGCTCTCACACGTAAGCCGATCGGTGAGATATTCGCTCAGGAGACGACAACTGCTATGTTCCTGCAGGTGCTTGAGGAAGTTGCCGCGGTTGGACGCGCTGCTGGAGTTGAACTCGCCATCAACTTGGCAGAGTCGACATTCTCGGTGATTGCGGCACGTGAGCCGTTCATCATCGGTTCTATGGGTCACGACCTGATCGCGGGCAACCCAATCGAGATTGGGCTGCTAAACGGCCGAGTGGTCGAGCTTGGCAAGCAGTACGGGGTGCCGACACCAGCCAACTTCGCGATCGAGGCGGCGTTGAGGCCGCATGAGTTGGGTGCGAAGTAGGCGCGTCGCGCCACGCGATCGGAAGGATTCGGCTCCTACTGAGTTAAGTTCCTGCCAACGCACCTGAGGTCCTGGATCAAGTTCAGGATGACGAAGCGACTGTCGTTTCTATCTCAGATGACTTGCTATGGCCGAAGCTTTTCCAGTGCGTCCTAGTTGATCAAGCCCTCTTGCGGGGTGGTCCAGGGTGCCCTTGATGACCACTGTTTGGGTCGTGGTACCCGGGAGACCGGGACGTCGATGAAGACTGGCTTGTTCATTGCCAGTGCTTGTGGGATGAGGTTTTCGACGTCGAACGGGTCTTTGGCTCGTAGGCCAACTGCGCCATAGGCTTCCGCCAACGCGACAAAGTCAGGGTTCACGAATTCGGTTTCGTACGCTCCACCAAAGTCATCATCAAGGTCACGAGCTACGTTGCCGTAGTGCCCGTCGTTGTAGATCACGGTTACGAGGTTAATTCCGTACTTCACAGCGGTCGAAATCTCGGACGAGTTGTACATAAACCCGCCGTCGCCGGAAACACAGATCACCGGCTTGTCAGGGTTACCAACCTTGGCGCCAAGTGCCGTAGGAAAAGCGAACCCAAGATTCCCTGAGTAGCCGGAATCGATGTACGACTTCGGGTTTTCGGTGATCCACCGGGGACGTGAGTAGTAGCCGAGCTGAGTCATGCCGAAGATCATCACGGCATCGCTCGGGGCGCCACGCTGCAACGCCTGCAGATAGTCTTCCTGTGGTCGGTTCAGCTCTTCCTCGCTGTTTGCAAGATTCGACTGAATTGTTGCCACTTCTTCTGCTGGAGAGTGCCAGCTTCCACCACCGGCTGCAGTGATCGCCTCCGACAGCAGCGGCAGGGTTGCCTTCACGTCCCCGACAACTCCAAGTGAGTTGGCGTGAACGTGACCAATCATCGACGGGTCCGCATCTATATGAACGAGGCGAGCCTCCTTGCCAGCCTGTGTGCGCATCGAGAAACGGGTGCCAATTCCGATGATCACATCAGCATCTTCGATGTAGTTCTTAAGTTGTCCTCCGGGACCGAGAGATCCGCCAAGTGCCAGAGCGTGCCGCTCCGACATCGTCCCCTTGCCACCAGCCGAGGTCATGACAGCAATATTGTGTGTTTCGGCGAAGGCAACAAGTTCAGCCTCGGCATCGGAGCGTGCGATTCCGCCACCTGCGTATATCACCGGCTTTCGTGCAGCGGCGATCTCTTTCGCAGCAGCTTCAATCACTGAGTTCTCTGGCACTTTGCGAACGATCTGGGCTGGCTCCAAAAGCTCGACTTCTTCCCGCTCCACCATGGTTTCTGGCGGTAGTTCGAAGTGAACCGGAGAAGGTCGGTCAGACTTTGCCTGCCGGAAAGCTTCGTGAATATTCTCTGGAACCTCGTGCGGTCGAAGCACGAGTTTCTGCCACTTGGTTACCGGGTTCGTGATCTCTTTCTGATCGTTGACCTCGTGGAGACCACCGAGATTCTTGCCGATGGTGGCCCTGGGGATCTGACCGGCGATAAGTACGATCGGCGATGAACGTGAAAATGCTGTCGAAAGCCCGCCACCTGCGTTGTATATGCCTGGTCCGGGAACAACCATCACCACTCCGGGTTTGCCGGTTGTTCGAGCGTATCCGTCGGCCATGTAGGAAGTGGCAGTTTCGTTTCTGGTGACGATGAACTTGATGCTCGGCTCGTCTCGCAAAGCGGCGACGATTCCGTACATCTGAACTCCAGGCAGGCCGAATACGACTTCGACACCCTCTCGAACCATTGATTTGATGAGGGCTTCGCCACCCGAGAGCTTTGCCATAAATTACCTTTTCGAGCAGCACCAATGGTGCGTTAATTTTTCCAGCCGATAGTTGCGAGCGCACGCAGAGTACCGCTCTCCGAGGGCGTGCGCCACATGTATGGTCGTGATTCGTGTTGAAAAGCTAGATGGGTGTTGGTACGGTCTCCCAATGCGAAAAAACTTCTTCGTTTTGGCGTTCTCGATCGCGGTATTGGCTGCTAGCGCATGTGGCGGCGGTTCGGAAGCCGAGGTCGGTGCTGACTCGCCCGTTGACGATGCAGAAGGTTCCGCTGTGTTCGGATCACTGGTTGTTGAGTCGGATCGATTGCTTACTTTCGATGATTTCAAGGCGGCCGGGGTCAAGCACGGCAAGGACTACAACATCGAAGGTCTGCCCGGTGCCGTCGGTGCCTCACTTGGTTTTTTCAACACCAAGGACATCGAGATCCGCTTCTTCCCAAGCCATGAAATAGCCGTTGATCAGGGTATTTCAGTGGTTCGAGAAGTAGTTGGTTCCGATGTTTTAATCAAACGTGAGAATGTGACGTGGACCTGGCCGATCGCAGATGAAAAGGCCTGTGCAGCGAGAGTTCCTGGCGGTGGACGTGATTGCACGAGGTCGCCTAAGTACGGCGATTTCGTCGTTTACGCCAATGTGATCATGCTGTGCGAAGCCGCCAACCCGGAAGAGGGGAAGGCGTTGTGTAAGGCGATTCTTGACGACTTGCCGGGCGGGTGAACGAGGTTGTATCGGAGAATCCCAGTTTTCTGAAGTCCTCTCCCTCGGGGAGAAGGGATATAGTCGGCGTTGAACGCTGAGATTATTCCTCTCTAGCGGGAAAAAAACATCGAGCGCGCACTAGTCGTGCGGGGCGATCATGTATTTCACGCCGACTCCGCTGGCAGAAACTTCCATTGCTTCGGCTGTATTTTCGAGCGGGAATCGACCGCTAACTACGCCTTCAAGGTTGAGTTTCGGAAGTGTTTCGAGGGCTTCGCCGAAGGCATCGCCAGCACCGAACGCGCCGCTGATGGTGATTTCCTTGTAGTGAAGATCGTAGAGATCGATTGGCAGTGCTGATCCTTGAGGGCTTACGCCAACGAGCACGAGGTTTCCGCGGGGGCGAATTAGCTTCGAAACGTTCGCTACCAGGGCCGGAACTCCAACTGCTTCTGCACCGATCTTCACGCCGTAGCCGTTGGTTGTGTCGTTTACGAGTTCGCTTAGATCGTTTTTGGTGGGATCGTTGAGGATGTCGGCACCGAATTGTGTACCCATTGCCAATCGCAGCGGGTTGGGTTCGGAGAGGATGATGTGCCCTGCCCCACGGAGTTTCAGTACGCCGACTGTCAGCAGACCCAGCAGTCCACCGCCCACAACCAGGGCGTCACAGCCTTCTTCGATATCGCCGAGCATGTTGAGTGTTGAAATGACACATGCGAGAGGCTCTGCCATCGAGGCGGTCTCGGAGTCGAGGCCGTCTGGAACTATGTGTGCCTGACGTTGGTCGACGAGAACGTATTCAGCGAATCCACCAGCAAGCCGGGCTTCACGTTCGCAGTGCATTGCGCTCCATGTGAGGCAGCCCTGGCACTCTCCACACGCCGGGTTCAGTGTGCAACCGATGATCTTGCCCATCATCGAGACATCGACGCCTTCACCTATCTCAACAACTGGCCCGACGAACTCGTGGCCAAGCACTTCTGGCGGCGTTCCGGGGAACAGGCCCTGCGTCTTGTGAATATCGGTGCCGCAAATTCCAGACGAATGAACTTTGACGATTAACTGACCCGGCCCCGGCTTGGGGTCGGGAACTGTGTCGATCGTTATTTCACTTCCACCACGCCAGGTTGCTACGCGCATTTTGTCTCCGTTGGGTTTCGCTAAGGAATTTCTGAGGTCGCATGGTAATACCCACACGCTCGGACTGTTGTACTTCCCGACCCTTGCGGAGGGATCTACGGTGGGGATGCTGAGAATGGGTTCTGTTGCGTACTGGATGGAAGGCGGAGGCCCGGCGACTCGCACTGTGTGGGCGGTCGGGACAGATGCTGAATCTAGTTCAGCACGTCAGGCGAAGCGTGCGGGGCACAGCCTCTCTCTTCCCAGCATACATGCAACGAGGGTCTGGACTGCAAGTCCCATTCAGCGAGTACGTTTCGGAGACGTTTCACTTATCACTGTTAAGACGGGAGGACGCAATGGCCACACCTGCCGTTGGACTTATCGGAGGCGCGCCCGGCGCTGGCAAAACGACGCTCGGGCGAGCGCTTGGATCAAGGCTAGAGGGAATCTCGCATACCATTGACGATCTTGCGGTGGCTGCAAAAGCGATCACGACACCTGAGACTCATCCCGGTCTTCATGTCATGACACGCGCCGTGACTGGCATGAACTCAGTCGACTACTTCACTGCGAGTTCGGTCGACAAGTTGATTGCCGATGCGACTCTGCAACATGAAGCGACCTGACCCGTAGTTGAAGCAGTTGTCCGATACCGGGCATCGAACACACGGGAATCTGCAAGCGTTATAGATGGTTGGTACTTCCGACCTGAGATGGTTGCAGAACTGAACCTCGACAACGTTAAGGCGTTCTGGTTGCTGGTCGACCATGAAGTTCTGCTTGCTCGTGAACGTGCGGAAGATTTTTACAGTCGGTCGTCCAATCCGGAGTTAATGCTCGAGAATTTTTTGGGGCGCAGTTACTGGTACAACGATCTGATCCGTACCCAGGCTGAACAGTTCGGGCAGACCATCCTGTGCCAAGACGGGAGTGCTTCGGCGAAGGATCTATGTGAACTTGCTATCGGACATCTTTGAGATTCGGTCGGATTCCAGCCACGCGGTAATCCGTCTGGGCGTAGAATTTCGCCCGAAATATTAGTCAGAGTCGCCCGCGACTCCGGAGATGAAATGAAGATCACTGACCTCAAAGTTGCCATTATTGGCAACGCACCTGTCGTACGAATTACAACTGACGAAGGAATCGACGGAGTTGGCGCTGGCGAAACTGCCAAGCCGTACCTCAAGCCGATGGTCGAGTTTTATCGAGACAAGATCGTTGGCAGGGATCCGACAGACGTCGAACGCGTGATGCTGGGTATTCGGCGAATGGGTTCGTTCAAGCCGTGGGGAACAGCCGTAAGTGCTATCGAGATGGCGTTGTGGGACATTGCGGGTAAAGCTGCCGGGTTGCCCGTTTACAAAATACTTGGTGGCAAGATTCGCGACAAAGTGCAGGTCTACAACGGCAACGTGCGGTTCAAGCGAGAGGGCAGCGAACCTGAGCACTTCGCCGCGGATATGCAGAAGATGAAGGACCACCCCTACAACTTCTCGATCATCAAACAGGCCGTTTCGTTTCACGGCGGCATGCAAAATCGGGACGACTTCTACTACGGCACGCCAGACACATCACGACGCTATCCGAACCGGGGCACTATCACTCCAAAGGGATTCAAGTATCTGCTCAAGTGCATCGAAGCCTGTCAGGACGTGCTTGGCGATGATGTCGGGCTTGCGCTCGACTGTGGGCCGGGCATGACAGTGGCTGATGCTCTAAAGCTCGCCAAAGAACTCGAAGGATCGAACATCATGTGGCTCGAAGACATGGTGACTGGCGACTACACGCCGTACGTTCTTGCCGATCTTTACACACAGATCACGCCATACACATCGACTCCGATCCACACCGGTGAACAAATCTACCTGCGCCAGAACTTCGTCGAACTGATCGAGCGAAACGCTGTGAACGTACTCGGTCCAGACGTTGCTGACGTTGGTGGCATCGCCGAGATGAAGTTCATCGCTGAATACGCCGATCTTCATGGAATTCTGTTCGCACCGCACGGCACGTTTGATGGCTTGATCGGGCTCGCTGCTCAGACTCACCTCGGGGCTGTGCTACCCGATAATTTCATAGCGTTCGAACTCCCCCAGCCAGAGCCAAAATGGTGGCTCGACATCATGGACGGCGAGCGATTCGCTGTGAAAGACAGCCACATCGACGTTCCCGACACGCCGGGTCTAGGCGTGAATTTCATTCCTGAAGAGGCGAAAAAGTACCTGCGTGATGAGGACGCTGACTTCTTCGAAGACTAGGCGACGACATGAAAATCACAGATTTAAAAGTAGCGGTCATCGGGAACGCCCCTATAGTCAGAATCACCACCGACGAAGGCATCGATGGCGTCGGTGCTGGTCAGTCGAGCAAGCCCTACCTCAAGCCGATGTTCGAGTTCTACAGGGACATGATTGTCGGCAGGGATCCCACCGACGTTGAACGGGTAATGCTGGGCATTCGTCGAATGGGTGCGTTCAAGCCGTGGGGTACCGCTGTCAGCGCTATCGAGATGGCGCTGTGGGACATCGCGGGTAAAGCCGCCGGGCTTCCCGCCTACAAGCTGCTCGGCGGCAAGGTGCGAGACAGGGTTCAGGTTTACAACGGTGTTATCCGCTACGAACGGAACGGCAACGAGCCTGAGCACTACGCCGAAAACATGCAGAAGATGATGGATCATCCGTACAATTTTTCGATCATTAAGCAGGCGATTTCGTTCCACGGCAAGATGGAGCACGATCGTGACGACTTCTACTTTGGAGATCCCGTATTTGTCGATCGCCACCCCGGTCACCCGAACCGAGGATTGATAACGCCTAAGGGCTTCAAGTACATGATGAAGTGCATAGAGGCGATGCTCGATGTGGTTGGAGATGACGTTGGACTGGCTCTCGATTGTGGTCCGGGCATGACGGTTTCCGACGCGCTCAAGCTTGCGAAAGAGCTTGAAGGCGCGAACATCATGTGGCTCGAAGACATGATTACCGGAGACTTCAATCCGTACGTACTTGCCGATCTCTACACACAGGTCACTCCATACACTTCAACACCCATTCATACCGGTGAACAGATTTACCTACGCCAGAACTTCGTTGAGCTGATCGAGCGAAACGCTGTAAACGTACTGGGTCCCGATGTTGCCGATGTGGGTGGTATCTCGGAGATGAAGTTCATAGCTGAGTACGCCGATCTACACGGCATTCTGTTCGCCCCTCACGGTATCTTCGGCGGTCTGATTGGCCTGGCTGCGCAGACTCATTTGGGAGCGGTGTTGCCGAACAATTTAATAGCGTTCGAACTGCCACAGGCCAGACCGGAATGGTGGCTCGACATTATGGAGGGCGGCGAGTCGTTCGCGGTCAAGGACAGTCATGTCAATGTTCCAGATACGCCAGGTCTGGGTGTTTCTTTCATTCCCGAGGAAGCTAAAAAGTATCTGCGTGAAGAGGAAGCTGACTTCTTCGACGACTAGGCTCAGTTTTTTCAAATCGCATCACATTGCAACAGATTCTCGAATGATCTGAGCGTAGAATCTCGCCCGGTAGATAATTAATTGTCGCCTCGCGACCCGACGGAGATGAAATGAAGATCACGGACGTTAAGTACGCAACAATCGGAAATCACCCCGTTATACGAATCACCACGGATGAAGGAATAGACGGGATTGGCGGAGCCGAGCAGTCTCGGAACCAGCCGTACTTCAAGCCTCAGATCGAGTACTACAAGAACATGATCGTCGGGCTCGACCCGACCGACGTCGAACGGGTGCTCCTAAGGATCAGGCGCGTCGGAGCGTTCAAGCCATGGGGATCTGGCGTAAGTGCCATCGAAGTAGCGCTTTGGGACATCGCGGGTAAAGCCCTTGGCGCACCCGTTCACAAGCTTCTGGGCGGAAAGATTCGAGACAAAGTACGGGTCTACAACGGAAACTTCAGAACCGGATTCGACGGCTACCAGCCGGAAGATTTCGCAGAAAACATGAAGTGGATGAAGGCGTTGCCGCAGAACTTCTCGATCATCAAGCAGGGAATAGCGTTCCACGGGTCGCCGATGGTCAAGCACATGCCCGATTTTCACTATGGCGAATATGTAGCCGACGGCATGTACGGAAACCGAGGGGTGATGACCGAGAAGGGCTTCAACATCACCGTTGACGCGGTGATCGCGATGAAAGAGGTGCTTGGTGATGAGGTTGGCCTTGCACTCGACTGTGGACCCGGCATGACGGCGTCCGACACGCTTCGCCTCGCCAAGGCACTCGAGCCGTATCACTTGATGTGGATGGAGGACACGATCACGGGCGACTACACGCCGTACGTGCACCCCGACTACTTCCTGCAGGTGACTCCGTACACCTCAACACCGATCCACACCGGCGAGCAGGTTTATCTGCGACACGGGTTCAAGGACCTAATCGAAAAGCATGCTATCGACGTTGTGGGTCCCGACCCGTTCGATGTTGGTGGAATTTCCGAGCTTAAGTGGATTTGCGAGTTCGCTGATCTTCACAACATCCAGATGGCTCCGCATGGAACAGCCGACGGATTGATCGGTGTCGCCGCCCTTACGCAGGTCTGCGCAACACTACCCGATAACTTCATTGCGTTTGAACTGCCCTCTGGCAAACCCGAGTGGTGGTGGGACATTCTCGAAGGTATCGAGGATTTCAAGGTGACCGATAGCCACATCACTGTTCCCGAAACTCCGGGGCTGGGTATCAGCTTCCGTGTGGACGAAACAAAGCAGTACCTCAAGGAAGAGGACGCCGGGTTCTTCGATGATTAGTCGTTGCCAATCGTATAAACCAAAAAACGCCCTGGAGGAACAGTTCCACCGGGGCGTTTTGTTGATGTCGAACAGTGGCCGTTAGCTCTTGATACGAGCGTTTCCTGCGATCTCGGATTGGTTTACGCAGTATGGCGGCCAGTCGCCTGCGATTCCGGCGAGGACGTTTTCTACGCACATCATTGCCATCTTCATTCGGGTGTCGCCGGTCGCACTGGCGACGTGGGGCATGATGAGACAGTTGTCGAGGGTGAGCAGCGGGTGGTCGGATGGGATTGGTTCGGGCACTGTGACATCCAGTGCTGCACCGGCGATTTCGCCAGATTTCAGTGCTTCGTAGAGGGCATCCTGATCGACAACAGGCCCGCGGGTCGTGTTGATCAGAATTGCCGACTTCTTCATCAGCTTGAACTGATCGGTGCTCATGAGATTCGTGGTCTCAGGCGTCAGGGGATTGTGCAGCGAAACGTAGTCGGAGCGTTCAAGTAGCTCTTCAAGCGAGTCGACGTATGTGGCACCGAACTCTTCTTCTCGCTTGTTCCGGTTGAAGTAGAGCACGTTCATGTTGAATCCGGCGGCACGTTTCGCCATCTCGGACCCGATATTGCCCATGCCGACGATTCCGAGTGTCTTATGATGAATGTCGGTTGCCAGATATCCGAGAGGATCGAAATCACCCCACTCACCACGCTTGACCATCGCGGGCAGATCATGTGTTCGACGTGCCATCGCTGCCAGCAAAGCGAACGCTTCGTCGGCAGTGCTCTCAGAAAGAATGCCCGGTGTGTTGCCGACTGCGATCCCTCGGGCATTTGCGTCGATAATGTTGATGTTGTCGTAGCCAACGCCAAACTCGGCGATCACCTTCAGGTTCGGTGCGGCGTCCATCACTTCAGCATCAACCTGGTTGGTGATGTGAGCGTAGAGACCGTCGATATCGGCGACTGCCGCAATCAGATCCTCTTTGGTCGGCGAATCATCACCTTCCCAGATCACCACTTCTGCGCCACTCGCACGTAGTGCTGCTGCTGCTTCTGGGAATGTTCGTCGAGTTACAAGGATCTTTGACATGTTTTCTCTTCGGCTTGAACGATAGCGGTAAACAGGCAGCAACTATGCAATGGCGCCACGGTTACCGCAAGTCCCAGCAGTGCCAGAAAGCTCGCGCGGATGCTGATTTGAAAAATGACGGGGTAAGAAGATGGGAGTCGAACCCGACGAAGATCAGATTCCCGCTGGACTTCCCGCTCTATCTAGGTTTGCTGGCGAAGAGCACCCCTGCTCGCCCGTCGCCGACATTCGTGCTCTTGCTCACCTGCAATCCCGCGTCGATTACCCATTTCTCGATGTTGCTGACCGAATGCGGTTCAGCGGAGCCGGTGCGAGACGCCAAACTCAGGGAGTAGAGGGCGAACGAAATTGCGGATTCCTCTGGATCGCCGGGCCATGCGTCGATCACTAACAGATCACCTCCAGGTGCTACGGTTTTAGCAGCTACTTGAATAAGAGCGTTGGCTCTCTCCGGTGTTTCGAGTCGAAGGAGGATATCGAAACAGTTTCGATCGTGCAGATCGTTCTATCTCAAAGACGTCTTGTACCGTGATACTCTGCCGCAGTTGTCCAAAAAGTCTCTCGGTTTTGTGCTTCCAATGATCCGAGTAATTCACCCATAGCTTCTCGCGACGAGCTTTCTGAGGACATCGTGATTTCGAATAATGCCTTATCTCAAGAACAATCCTTGGTGGGGAAGGTGGGATTCGAACCCACACGCCTGTTAAGGCACATGCTCCTAAGGCATGCGCGTCTGCCATTTCGCCACTCCCCCACGGGTGATTCGCGATTCGCGGACAGCTATCTATTGTAGGCAGTGATATGGGCTTTGGGCTAGCTCCGTTGTTCCCAACCAGATGACAATTTTTGCCATCGGGCGTGCAGGTCGTCGACCGTGGCTTCAGTTACTCCCAGCGGTTCTGAAACCATTTCGAGATTCGACTTCATGTGCTGGGGTCGCTGGGTTCCGACGATCGTTACATCGACCTCCGGGTGAGCGAATGTGAATCCAAGGGCAAGTCGGATGCGGTCATTCGGGTCGTCAGCCAGCGGTCCTTCAGCTCTCATCACACCGGCTCTTCGGAAGTACTCCTCGGTGTAGTCGGAGAGGTGGCTGTATGGCTTGGGATCAGCTTCGGCGCCCCAGACGGCGTTGCTGATTGGACGTTTGATTATCAGGCCCATGTCCCGCTCTTCTACATCGGCAAAGAGGTTCGTTCGTGCCGACTGGTCGACGAGGTTGAAGCTGGTCTGCAGTGTGTCGAACAGTCCGCTTGTGACTGCCCACTTGGCGTTTTCGTTATCGCCGCTGTAGCCGATGTAGCGGGTTTTACCTGCTGCGCGGGCGTCTTGAAGCGCACGAATCGCATCACCTCGTTCGAGGATTTCGACGGTGCAGGAATGGAGCTGGACGAGATCAACATGGTCGGTCTTCATGAGTTTGAGTGAACGGTCGATCGATGAGATGATTAGGTCGTAGGTCCAGTCTTCACCTTCGCCTCTTGGCAGGAAGTGGCCCGCTTTGGTTGCGAGCACAAACTCGTCACGACGTTCTGACGCCACGATTCCGAGTAGCTCTTCGCTGATGCCGTAGCAAGCCGCGGTATCGAGGAAGTTCACACCGCTATCGAGTGCCTGATCGATCACGTCTTTGACTTGATCGACGTCGGTCATTTCGAGATTAAACCCGACTTCCGAAAGTCCAATCCCGAGCCGACCTACTCTGAGTTCTGTCTTGCCGAGCCGTTTGGTTTCCATTGCCATGCGATTAGCAGCCTTTCAATCGAAATCGTTCAAATATGGCGACCACGATACCTGTTCAACGTGAATATCGACATACGCGACGAATACCCGGTGATTGAATGTTGTTATGTTTCGTGCCACATACAGTGTCGTGTCTTTAATTAATGTGAACCGAGGTTCTTTCCTTGACAGGTCCAAATATCGTTCTGATGGTTGCTGATGACATGGGTTACGGCGATTTCGGCCTGTACTCGGAAGGTCGGGTTCACACACCTGCACTGGATGAACTGGCGTCGCAGGGAATTAGGCTTACGCAGCACTACGCGGGGTCGGCGGTGTGCTCGCCTTCGAGGGCAGCTCTACTGACGGGTCGTTACCCGATTCGCACCGGTGCCGTGACTCCGCAGGAAGTATTGGGCAACGACCGAATCGCACTGGACGAAGTGACGATTGGCGATTCGTTCAAATCAGCCGGCTATGCGACCGGGATGGTTGGCAAGTGGCACAACGGCGCATTGGATCCTCGATTCCACCCGAACGCACGTGGGTTCGACGAGTTCGCCGGGTTCCGAGGTGGTTGGGCCGACTATTACCGTTGGAATCTTGATCGGAACGGAACGCTTGAGAAGTCGGACGGTCGGTATTTGACTGACGTTCTCGCTGACGAAGCCGCTAGCTTCATCGACCGGCATCAGTCGGAACCGTTTTTCTTGATGATCACGTGGAACGCGCCACATTCACCGTTGCAGGCTCCTGAAGAAGTTACTCAACGTTATGTAGATGCCGGATTTGAACAGGGAATCGCCATTATTTACGCCATGATCGAGGTGATGGATCGCGGTATAGGCAAGGTTCGTGAGGCACTCCGCTCAGCCGGTGTTGAGGACGATACGCTGTTGATGTTCACCAGCGATAACGGCCCGGCGTTCGGACATCGATATGACCAGGTTCCCGAGGGTGTTTCGCTGGATGGAACTCGATTTAACAACGGCTTTGCCGGTGCTAAAGGATCGGTTTACGAAGGCGGAATAAGGGTGCCGATGATTGCCCGATGGGCGAACGGTTTACCGCAGGATATTGAGATCAGTGATCAGATTTGCTTCACAGACTGGCTGCCGACGCTGCTTTCGTTGAGCGGTTCTTCGTATGTTGGGGAGAAGGCTGTAGACGGGCATGATGTGAGTGCGGTTCTTCGGGGTGATTCGCCTCAGGAGCAGCCGAGACGCTTCTGGCAGTTTAACGGTGACACGCCGATCGGTGTGACCAACGCGGCGATGCGTCACGGCGATTGGAAATTGGTACGCCCTGCCCTCGATATTGTGTTTGCATCTGATGCCGACAAGCAGTTGTCTGACGATTACATCGAGAAAGACATCGAGTACAAATACCACCCGGAAAACATCACGGAAAAGTTCAACTGGCCCGAGCCAAAGAAGATTGTGCCAGAACCGCCGGCACCTGAACTTTACGATCTGTCAGTAGATCCTGGTGAAACGAACGATGTGGCGGCGGCAAACCCGGTTATTGCAAGCCAAATGCTTACCCAGTTAGAAGCGTGGTTCGAAGAGGTTGAAAGCGAGCGACAAGCGATAGTTGAGTAGCTAGTGGTAATCACTACCTAACGCCGGAGCGCATCAAACAGCTTCAAGTACTGCCCCATGGATAATTCCAGATGGGAGTCGTTAGGATTTATTCCCATCTCAGCACAAACTCGCCGCCACAGGGCATACGATTTTCTGGGGCCAACCACTCGTGACAGCTTCCGTGAACCGGATCTCACGACCGATTTCACAAACGCAGAGAATTCCCGGTAGTCCGATTGTGAAATCAGTGGATTCGTCCTCGTGTTGATATGCAATACGACCGAGTCGACCGACGTCGCCGGGCGATAAGCCCAACGCGGGATATGCAGTCCAGTTTTCACATCAACGAGCGGATACGCCAGCACCGCCATTTCTGTTGGTCGGCCTGAGCCGAGCAGCCTGTAAGCCGCTTCTGTCTGGACAATCAGGTGGCACGATTCCAACCGAACAGGCGGTTGAACGACCTTTCGAAAGACATCGGCTGTTCGGTTGAACGGGATATTCCCAAACACAACGTCGCAGATGCCAAAATCAATATTTGAGGTGATGCTCCTAGGGACAATCCTGACGTTAGGAATATCGACAAACCGCGCGTTGATCCGAGCTATCAATTAAGGATCGACATCAATTGCAGCGATCGAACGAACATCGGGCGAGATCAGGCTGGTGAAGAACCCTTCACCGGCTCCAAGCTCGAGTACCGATTGGTGTTTTTGCAACCTGATCGATCGGATTATCTGGCGGGCAACCGATCCAGACTTGAAGAAATGCTGCCCGAGTCTGGCGTGTGTAGGTTGGCGTGAGCGATTCCGCCTGCGGCTCCGCTTCTTCGGAGACCCCATCGGAGCATCATTGTCGTCATCATAATTGAATTTCTGCCTTTGTTAGTGGTCGTTCAACAAGCGTTGAACAGGGGGCCTCACCATTAGTCGCAGAAAGTTATCGAGAGCGAAATACCGATTAATTGGTACTCGCTTAGCCGGCTAAAACGCCAGATAGGGTTCAGAGTCGACCTGGGTGAAGTCGGTCGGCGGGTACTTTGCCAGCACTTCGAGATCGATATCTGCTCCCCATCCGGGTCCGCTCGGCACCGTTGCGTGGCCGTTTGAGATATCGATTGGGTTGGTCAGCACTTCCTGATATCGATCGATGAACGACACGAATATCTCCTGCATGAAGGCGTTCGGGATGCTCATGTCGAGGTGCAGACTCGCCAGTGTTGAGATGGGTCCGTTCGAGTTGTGTGGTGCGACCGGAACGTAGTAGGTCTCGGCCATGTTGGCGATTTTGCGTATTTCAGAGAACCCGCCGCAGTGGCAGATATCGGGTTGAATCATTCGAATAGTGTTCGTTTCGAGCAGAGGCCGGAACTCCCAGCGGTTGTAAAGCTGTTCGCCGGTAGAGACAGGAACGTTTACTGAACGAGCGAACTCGGCCATCGCGTCGACGTTGTCGAACAGGATCGGTTCTTCCATCCATGCGATGTTGAACTGCTCCAACTGTTGGGCCACTCGGCCTGCGCTCCACGGATCGATTCGGGCACGGATGTCGATCCCGATCTCAAAATCAGGCCCCACGGCCTCACGCACCGCCCGGACAAGCTCAACGCCGTGGCTGATTCGCTCTGGAGTTATCGTTTGAGGTCCACCAAACGGATAGAACTTCAGCGCAGTCCAGCCTTCGTTCTTGAGTCGCAACGCTGCCTCGGCGTGCAACTTAGGTGATGCCTGTCGAGCCACAGTTTCGGCAGGAACGCCCGGAACCGGCTCTGTAAGGTTTTCGAACCAGCCGTTGGCATAGGCCCGGACATTGTCTCGATGCTTGCCGCCAGCCAGTTCCCAAACGGGAATATCGAGCGATTTCGCCTTCAGATCCCAAAGAGCAAGATCGATTGCCGATATCGCCGACATCGTAACCGGACCGCCAGCCCACGTAACGCGCCGGTATAGCGATGTCCAAATCCAGTCGATTCTGCGGGGATCCTTCTCTTCAAGGAATTTCCCAAAATCAAGAATCTCAGCTTCGAGCGCCGCGTCTTTGTACTGGAGCGAACCTTCGCCCCAGCCCGAAATACCAGCATCGGTATCGATGCGAACAAACAGCCAGTTTGTCCCGGCTGTTTTGTGCACCGNNGAGCCGTAGCGAAGTCGATTAGTCACCAACTGCCAGGAACTGCAGGCAAACAGGTGCGGGAACCTTGATTGTCGAGCCAGTTGGGGTCAGTGTTCCGCCGGCCTCACGTTTGAACGAAACAATCGAATCGGAATCCTGGTTCTCTGCCAGAAGGAATTTACCGTCTGGTGTGATCGCGAAGTTTCGTGGCGTGTTGCCCTGAGACGGCTCGTGTCCGACAAAGGTCATCTTGCCAGTCGACTGATCGATCGAGTAGATAACCAGCGAGTCGTGACCACGGTTGGACGCATATACGAACGCACCATCTGGTGATGTGTGAATGTCGGCGGTCGTGTTCTCACCGTCCCA
>LWDU01041417.1_pt1 | contig 24479 bp, 22 predicted proteins | sample 727161 | NCBI WGS metagenome assembly LWDU01 (sample SAMN04566230, study PRJNA314399) | hydrothermal vent metagenome | isolation source: deep sea hydrothermal plume seawater | place: Mexico: Gulf of California, Guaymas Basin | collected 2004-07-11
ACGCCCGGACCGACGTCGAGCCGCTGAAGGTGTTCACGACGCGTCCCGACACCTCCTTCGGCATCACGTTCGCCGTCATCTCACCGGAACATCCCCGAGTCGACGAGTTGACCACCGAGGACCGGAGGGAAGACGTGGACGCCTTCCGCACCTCGGTGGCGGGCCGCAGCGAGATCGACCGCATGTCCACCACCGGGCCGTTGGACAAACGCGGCGTGGTCACCGGCGGCCGTGTGGTGAATCCCTTCACGGGCCGGGCCATACCCGTCTTCCTGGCCGACTACGTCCTGATGACCTACGGCACCGGTGCGATCATGGCGGTGCCCGGGCAGGACCAGCGGGACTGGGACTTCGATCGTCCGGACCGTCCAGCCGCCCGACGACTTCGACGGCGACGCCTACCTCGGCGACGGGCAGGCCATCAACAGTGGCTTCCTGGACGGCATGGCCGTGGGGGAGGCCAAGGCGGCGGCATCCGACTGGCTGGAGGCCGAGGGCCTGGGCGTCCGGAAGGTCAACTACCGCCTCCGCGACTGGCTGCTGTCACGCCAGCGCTACTGGGGCTGTCCCATTCCCATTATCTACTGCGACTCCTGCGGCGAACAGCCGGTACCGGTCGACCAGTTGCCGGTGGAGCTACCCGATGACGTGGAGTTCATGCCGACGGGTCGATCCCCGCTGACCACGCACGACGGCTTCCTCACCGCCACCTGCCCGTCCTGTGACGGCCCGGCGCGGCGCGAGACCGACACGATGGACACCTTCGTGGACTCCTCCTGGTACTTCCTGCGGTTCACCGACCCGTGGAACGACGAGGCGCCGTTCTCACCAGACGCAGCTGCCCGCTGGCTGCCCGTGGACCAGTACATCGGCGGGGTGGAGCACGCAATCCTCCACCTCATGTACGCCCGGTTCTTCACCAAGGCCCTGGCCGACCTGGGCGTGGCGCCCCCCGGGCTGAGGGAACCGTTCCAGCGGCTCTTCACCCAGGGCATGATCCGCCTGGGTGGCACGAAGATGTCCAAGTCGAAGGGCAACCTCGTCGCTCCCGAGCCGATCCTGGACCGTCAGGGGGCCGATGCCCTGCGACTCGCCCACCTGCAGGTGAAGCCCCCGCAGGAGGACGTGGACTGGGAGGACTTCGAAGTTCCTGGCCCGGGTCTGGCGCCTGGCCGCGCCCGACTCCGACCTGTGGACCGGTGCCCGTGCCGGTGACACGACCGGGGCCGATGCCGACATCGACAGGGCAACCCACCGCCTCGTGGCCCGCATCACCGACGAGTACGACCGCTGGTCCTACAACACGGCGATCGCCGGCTTCATGGAGTTCACGAACACCCTCTACCGCTACGTCCAGGCTGACGACGGACCGCACACCGACACGCTGGACGCGGCCATCGACGCCCTCCTCCAGGTCATGGCACCGGCTGCCCCACACCTCTGCGCCGAACTCTGGGAGACGCGACGCGGCGGTCACGTCCACCTGGAGCCGTGGCCCGAGGCGGACCCGGCCAAGCTGGTGGACGACACCGTCACCATGGTCATCCAGGTGAACGGCAAGGTCCGGGACCGCGTGGAGGTGCCGGCAGACCTGGACGAGGCCGCCGCCGAGGCCCTCGCGCTCGCATCGGACAAGGTGCTGGCCGCCCTGGCCGGTGGCGCACCCCGAAGGGTGATCGTCCGAGCACCGAAGCTGGTCAACGTCGTCGTCTGACACGTCGGCCCGTACCCATCCGGCATCAACCGGGGCGCCTCAGCTGTCGTCGTGGCTGCGCAGGTACTGCTCCAGCTCGGCAGCCAGCTGCTCGCCGTCGGGCAACTGGCCCCTCATGTCGTGGAGGTCGTCGTAGGCGGACTCCAACTTCTCCAGCATCGTGACGTGCTCCGGGTTGCGGGTCACGAGGTCATCCAGGCGGGCCAGCGTGGCCAGTGCCGACTCGGCCAGTGGGCCATCCCCGAACGAGACCCCGGTGAGTTCGCCGAGGCCCTTCAGGAGGGCCAGTGCGGCCGGTGGGTAGGAGGAGGCCGCCAGGTAGTGCGGGACCTGGGCCCAGAGTCCGATGGAGGGAATGCCGGCACCGCTGGCCGCCATCTCGATCACCGCCTGGACACCGGCCGGCACCTCGAGGGTGGCGGTCACGAAGTCCAACCTGTGGGTCATCTCCGGGCTACCGGCCGTGCACGAGAGGCGGGTGGGTCGGGTGTGGGGTACGGCTGCCGGGTAGGCGCCCAGGCCGACGACCATCTGTACGTCGAGGCTGTGGCAGAGCTCCAGGACGGCGTCGGAGAACGCCCGCCACTCATGGTCGGGTTCGGGACCATGCAGGACCAGGAGGTCGCTGTCGGACGTCGACTCCAGCAGGAAGAGCTCGATGGAAGGCCACTGGATGCGCCTGCTCACCCCGTCGACGAGGTGGAGGGTGGGTCGCCGGGCCCGGTGGTCCAGCAGTCGGTCCGTGTCGAACCTGGCGATCCGCCGCCCCGGGTCGCCGCCCACGAGTTGCAGGCGGGCGTCCCTGGCCGCGCCTGCGGCATCGATCCAACCGTCCATGGCCAGCACCAGAACCGGCTCGAGAAGGACGGGGGTCTCGAAGACCTCGACCATCGGACGCTCGGACACCTCAGCCCACCGCCGGCAGCAGCGAAGCGGACTCGTACGCCAGGTCGGCGAGGTCCAGGACCCGCTGTCCGAATGCCTCCACGAGGCGAGGATCGTCCTGGTCGCCCATGACGCCGGCCGCGTAGCGCGAGTACACCCCTTCCACTATGCAGGTGATTCGCCAGTATGCGAAGGCCACGTAGAAGTCCAGGTCGGCGAGGTCGCGTGTGCCGTGACGGGCGTAGAGCTCCCGGACCTCGTCGGTCGTGGGGAAGCCTTCCACCGAGGTGGGTGGCAGGACACCGCCGGTGGTCCTCGAGTCCCCGTAGGCGACCATCCCCGCCACGTCGGCCAGCACGTCGCCGAGGGTGCACAGCTCCCAGTCCAGGACTGCAGCGACCTCCCCGTCGGCGGACATCATGCAGTTGTCCAGGCGGTAGTCGCCGTGCACGATTCCCACCCCCTGCTGGGTGGGAACCCTGGCGGCCAGCAGGTCGTGGACCTCCAGGACGCGGGGGATCTCCCGGGTGGTGGCGTCCACGAACTGGGTGCGCCAACGCTTCAGCTGGCGTTCGATGTAACCGTCATGGCGGCCCAGCCCGGACAGCCCCACGACATCCAGGTCCACGGCGTGGAGGCGCGCCAGCACCTCGACCAGCGATTCGCCCATCCGCCTGCGGACCTCGACCGGCAGCGCCTCGGCGGCCGGGACGTCGCGGACCACGAGACCGGGGACGAAGTCCATCACGTAGAACGGGGCCCCGTTCACCTCCTCGTCCTCGCAGAGGCCGACAATCGACGGGACCGGCACGCCGCTGTCAGCCAGTGCGCTGATGATCCGGTGCTCCCGGGCCATGTCGTGTGCGGTCGCCAGGACGTGGCCCATGGGCGGCCTGCGCAGCACCCAGCGGCGTCCGTGCCCATCCGAGACGGTGAACGTGAGGTTGGACCGTCCCCCGGTTATGAGGTGGAACTCCAACCCGCCGTCAACTCCGCCGACCTGCCCGTCGAACCAACGGACCAGGTTGTCGTGGTTGATTCCGGCTGTGTCTCCCATAGCGCGTGGACGGTAGTGGAGGGGCCGGTCGGGCTCCCTACCCTGACCGCCATGGACGTAACCGACGCCACATTCCAGGCAGAGGTCATCGACCGGTCGCGCCAGGTCCCCGTGGTGGTCGACCTGTGGGCCGAGTGGTGTGGGCCCTGCAAGACCCTGGGGCCGATCCTTGAGAAGGTCGTCGCCGAGACCAACGGCCGTGTCGTGCTGGCCAAGCTGGACATCGACAAGAACCCCGGAGCCGCCCAGGCCTTCCAGGTCCAGTCCATACCGGCCGTATTCGGAATGGTGGACGGCCAGGTGGCCGCCAGCTTCGTGGGTGCGCAGGGCGAGGACGCCGTGAGGACCTTCGTCGAGGGACTCCTGCCCGGCGAGGAGGTATCCGAGGTCGAGCGCCTCGTGGCGCTGGGTGACGAGGCTTCCCTCATCGCCGCCCTGGAGCTCGAGATCGACAACGTGGCCGCAGTGACGGCACTTGCCCTCCTGCTGGTCGAAAGGGCGGGCGACGGTGACCGGGAGGCGGCCCTGAAGCTCCTCGAACGGATCCCCGAATCGCCGGAGACCCGCCGGGTCGCGGCGATGGCCCGCACTGAGCCGGTGGACGACATCGACGCCAGCCTCACCGAGCTCCTGGGCGAGGTGAAGGCCGACGAGGCTTCCCGCCAACGATTCCTCGACCTCCTCGAGCTGCTGGGTCCGGAGGATCCCCGAACCGCGGGGTGGCGTCGCCGCCTCACCTCGGCACTCTTCTGATCTGCCAGACCTCCTGACCTGCTCGTAGGGCGTCCACGGACCCTGCGGCCGTAGGCGACGAGCACCAACCACCTCCCCGGAACCACAGCGACCCCCCGGGGGTGGGCCATGTCCGGGCCCGGTGAACAGATCCGACGCCGAATAGACGACCTCCTCTTCGAGCGTCCTCCCACCCCGGCACGACTCACGGTCGCCGGCCTTTTCCTCCTGGCCGGCATCGGGCTGGCAGCGCTCATCTGGTGGCCATCGGACGGTTCCGACCCGTCCCGGCTGCCGTTCGTGACGGTGCCCCCGGTGACCACGACCCAGCCGGCCGAGGTGGTGGTGCACGTGGCGGGGGCGGTGGCGCGCCCGGGGCTGTACGTCCGACCGGCCGAGGACCGGGTCGCCGACCTGCTCATAGCGGCAGGAGGGGTCGTCGAAGGTGGTCGACCCGACCTCCTGAACCTCGCCGCACCGTTGCGCGACGGCACGAGGATCTGGGTTCCCTCGGATTCCGAGATGACCGATCCGGGACCGATCCACGACGGATCCACGGCACCGGCCCTGGTGGACGTGAACCGGGCTACGGCCGCCGAACTGGAATCCCTACCCGGCGTAGGACCCTCCCTGGCCGCGGCCATAGTCCGCCACAGGGATCGGATGGGTTCCTTCGATTCGCTGGATGGCCTCCTGGAGGTCCCGGGGATCGGTCCGGCGAAGCTGGCCGGGCTCCTGGACCGGGTGGCCCTCTGACCGGTGCCCCGTTGGTCCGACACGGTGGGTGCCGTGGCGCTGGCGGTGGGTGCCGTGGTCGGGGCCTTCGCGCCCACCCCACCGGGCCTCCCGGGTGGAGCCGTCGTGATGGCAGCGGTCGCCCTACGGATCGCCGGCCTGCGATGGTGGGTGTCGGCCGCCCTGGTCGTCGGAGTCCTCACCTCCATGACCGCCGATGCCGCCTGGCGGGCCACCGAAGACCCACCTCAGGGCCCGATCGAGGGCGTGGTCCGCCTGGTCGGAGACCCGACTCCGATGGATGGTGGGGGGTGGCGTGTCGAGGTCCGTCATGAAGGCCGACGACTGGATGCGGAGTTCGGGGGAGCCCACCTCGAGGTTGGCGACCTCCTGGCAGGCACCACCATCCAGGTCACGGCCGGCAGCGTCCGTCCGGCGCGTAGATGGCAACGGTTCCGCCATGTGGCCGGAACCATCGAGGTGGACCATCTGGGAGCCACGGGACCTGCCGGCCGGATCTACCGGGCCGCCAACGGGCTACGTCGCCTCCTCTGGAAGGGGAGTGCCCCTTTGGGCGAACGGGAGGCCTCCCTCCTGGCGGGGCTGGTGCTGGGCGACGACCGGGCCCAGTCCGCCTCCACAGCGGACGACTTCCGGGCGGCCGGACTGGGCCACCTCCTGGCCGTATCGGGCCAGAACGTGGCGTTCGTCCTGGCTGCCGCCGCCCCGGGCCTGGGACGACTCAGGTACCGCTGGAGGCTGCCCCTCACCCTGCTGCTCCTCGGATTCTTCGCAATCGTGACCAGGTTCGAGCCGTCGGTGCTGCGCGCCACCGTCATGGCCGGCGGTAGTGCGCTGGCGGCGGCGAGGGGTCGACAGGCCGGAGGCGCACGCCTCCTGGCCGCAACCGTGGCCGGCCTCGTGGTCCTGGATCCGTTCCTCGTGCACCGTGCCGCCTTCAGGCTCTCGGTGGCCGCCTCCGCAGGCATCCTCCTGGCTGCCCGGCCCCTGGCCGACTCCCTACCCGGTCCACGGATCTTCCGTGAGACCGCAGGCGTCACCCTCGCCGCACAGGCAGCCGTGACGCCGCTGCTCCTGGCCGGCTTCGGGCCCGTTCCGGTTGCCGCCCTGCCGGCCAACCTGTTGGCTGCGCCGGTCGCCGGCCCGTTGATGGTCTGGGGCATAACCGGTGGTCTCGTCGCAGGAATACTCGGGTCCCCGGTGGACGCGTTGGTCCATGCTCCGACAGGCGTGGGGCTGCGTTGGATAGCAGCGGTCGGGGCGTGGTCCGCAAGCCACCCGACGGGATACATGGGAACGGTCCTGGGATCGTCGGTGGCCGGATCGGTGGCCATGGCCGCCTGGTTGTCCCACAGGGGGCGCGTCGGGCAGGGGAGGGGGGTGCTGCTGGGCGTGGGCATCGTCCTCCTGGCGGTTGCCGGCAGCACGCTCACCGGTTCGGCGGATACCGGAGCGGATGCCGGCATCCGGGTACTCGGCCAGGGCGAGGTGGTCGTGGTGGACCGACTCAGCTCCACCCGGCGGCTCCTAGCGGACCTCAGGCGCCGCAGCATCGACCAGCCCACCCTGCTGGTGTTCCGCGAACCGGTTCCGGCCGGCGTAGGCGATGCCCTGGACCTGCGCTTCGGAACCCACCAACGCTGGGGGCCGCCGGCCTCGGTGGGTGCCGTGGTACCGGCCAGTGGCACCCGGTTCAGGGTGGACGGAACCACCTGGGTGGTGCACCTGGAGCGTGGCCTCCTGCTGGTGAGACGCGCACCGGCGTAGGCGGAGCCGCGTGTACCGTCGGTCGGGTGATCGTCGAGCTGGGATCCGGCCACCGCTACGACTGCACGACCCGCACACTCGTGATGGGGATCCTGAATCGGACCCCTGATTCCTTCTGGGACCGGGGTCGCTTCTGGGACTTCGACGACTTCCTCCGACTCGCCGACCGCCACGTCGCCGACGGAGCCGACTTCCTGGACGTGGGTGGCTCGAAGGCCGGCCCCGGGCCGGAGGTGACCGAGGCCGAGGAGATGGACCGGGTGCTGCCCGCCATCGAGGCCCTCCGCTCCCGGTTCGGGCTCCCGATCTCGGTCGACACCTTCAGGGGTGGCGTGGCGGACTCGGTGGGCAACGACATAAGCGGTTTCGCCGACCCCACCTTCCTGCCGGCATGTGCCCGGCATGGGGCAGCCGTGGTGGCCACGCACGTCAGGATCGGACCCCGCGTGCCGGACCCGACGCCCAGCTACGCGGACGTCGTCGCCGACGTGAGGGAGTTCCTGGTGGCGAGGGTCGAGATGGCCCGCTCCGCCGGCATCCCCGACGAGCGCATCATGGTCGATGCCGGCCTGGACCTCGGCAAGACCCCCGGGATGTCGGCGTCCCTCCTGCGTCGCACCGACGACCTGGTGTCGCTCGGTCTTCCGGTCTTCCTCTCGGCGTCCAACAAGGGTTTCCTGGGTGACCTCACCGGCGCCGGGATCGATGGGAGGGTGGAGTCCTCCTGGTCCGCTCACGCCCTGGGGATCGCCCTCGGGTGCCGTGTCATCCGGGCGCACGACGTCCGAGGCGGCCGCCGGGTCGCCGACGCCATGGCGGCAGTTCTGGCCGCTGGATCCCCAGCATCCGGAGACTCCACATGACAACACCGATCACCATCATCTCCGGGGACGACGAGAGCCTCGTGACGGAGGCCGTCAGGGCTGCCGTCGAGGCGGCCCTCGGAACCGAGGATCGCAGCCTCGCCCTCGAGGAACTGACCGAGGAGGAGTACCGCACAGACGACGGCTTCGAGATCGCCCGACTCGTGGACGCCGCCCAGACGCCACCGTTCCTGACCGGACGGAGGGTGGTGGTGGGCCGGCACCTTGGGCGATTCACGAACCGCGATGCGGTCGCACCGCTCGTCGCCTACCTGGAGTCCCCGCTGGAGACCACAGCCCTCGTCGTGGTCTGGGAGAAGGGCCGGACACCGACCCAGCCGAAGCTGAACCCGATCCCCAAGGACCTGGTGGCGGCGGTGGCCGCCGCAGGCGGGAAGGTCCGGAAGGTGGGTACCGGCCGGGGCCGCGATGGCGAGCGCTGGTTGGACGAGCGACTGGACCATGCGTCGGTGGACCTGGACAGGCCGGCGCGTGCCCTGGTGGCCCGCCGGATGGGTGAGGACCGGGCAAAGGTCCTGCCCCTGCTGGAGACCCTCGAAGCGGTCTTCGGGCCGGGCTCGGGGTTGGGGGTCGCCGACGTCGAGCCGTTCCTGGGCTCAGGCGGCAACGTGGCCCCCTGGGACCTCACAGATGCGATCGACAAGGGCGACGTTCCCGGAGCGTTGGACTGCCTCGCCAGGATGCTCGACGCCGGTGGTCGACATCCGCTGGCGGTCATGGCATCACTCAACGCCCACTTCGGGAGGCTGCTGAGGCTGGACGGCTCCGGAGTGAAGGACGAGGCAGGATCGGCCGACGCCCTGGGCATAAAGGGCTTTCCGGCCAGGAAGGCGCTACAGGCCAGCCGCAGGCTGGGGCCCGAGAAGACCGCCCGGTCGATCCGCCTTCTGGCGTCAGCCGACCTGGACCTCAGGGGTAGGTCGGCATGGCCGCCGGAACTGGTGGTGGAGGTGCTGGTGGCCCGCCTGGCGAGCCTCGCCAGGCGTTAGCCGGACGCTTGCCGGAGTACCCGGCCGGGCGTCTAGTTCGAGGAGGCGTTGAGGCGCTTCTGGAGCCTTGACTTGCGACGGGAGGCGGTCTTGCGGTGGAGCAGGCCACGGTTGCCGGCCCGGTCGATGCGGCTCATGGCGATGGCGGCAGCCTCGGGAGCGTTCTCTCCGTCCTCGGCAGCCTGAAGGGCGTTCTTGATGCGGGTCTTCAGTTCTGTGCTCGCGGCGCGGTTGCGGACGCGCCGGACCTCGGTCTGACGGTTCCGCTTGATCTGACTCTTGATGTTCGCCACGGGAGGGGTCCCTGTTGGTCGGTGGGTACTGGTCCGCCCGTAGGGGCGGGGCACGGTCTGATTGCCGACCGGCACGGGTGACGATCCTACCGGTGGCGCCGCTGGAACGGTTCGACCGGGAACGTGACGCCTGCCCGTCCCATCGACGAGTGCACCTACTGGGGAATCCGTGCCCGCCGCTACCGTTTCGGGGGACATGGACATCTCGCGGCTGCGCAACACGTCGATCATCGCCCACATCGACCATGGCAAGTCCACGCTGGCCGATCGGATGCTCGAACTCTGTGGTGCCGTCGACCCCCGGGATATGCGGGCCCAGTACCTCGACACCATGGACCTGGAGCGGGAGCGGGGCATCACCATCAAGCTCCAGAGCGTGCGACTGGACTGGAAGGACGCGGTCATCAACCTGATCGACACCCCTGGTCACGTGGACTTCAGCTATGAGGTGAGCAGGTCGCTGGCAGCCTGCGAGGGCGTGATCCTGGTGGTCGACGCCGCCCAGGGGATCGAGGCCCAGACCCTGGCCAACTGCTACCTGGCGCTCGAGAACGACCTTGAGATCGTGGCGGTGCTGAACAAGATCGACCTGCCCGCTGCGGAGCCGGAACGCTGCGCCGAGGAGATCGAGCAGGTCCTGGGCATTCCGGCCGAGGAGGTGCTCCACATCAGCGCCAAGACCGGTGAGGGAGTCGCCGCCCTCCTGGACATGGTCGTGGAACGGACACCGCCACCGGTCGGCGATGCCGATGCCCCGCTCCAGGCCCTCGTGTTCGACAGCCACTTCGACCAGTACCGGGGCGTGGTCTCCTCGATCCGCATCATGAACGGTCGACTCAGGTCCAACTCGTCGCTCAGGTTCATGCAGACGGGAGCGGTCCACCTCGTCGACGAGGTGGGGGTGCGGCGGCCCGACCTCACACCCGTGGACGAGTTGGGCCCTGGAGAGGTCGGCTACCTGCTCGCAGGGATCAAGGACGTCGGCGAGGCACGGTCGGGTGAGACCGTCACCACCAGTCGGAACGGTTCCGACGTGGCCCTCGAGGGATATCGGGAACCGAAGCCGATGGTGTTCTCAGGGCTGTATCCGATCGACGGCGATGAGTTCAACGACCTTCGGGACGCCCTCCAGAAGCTCCGCCTGAACGATTCCAGCTTCACGTACGAACCGGAGACCTCGGGAGCCCTCGGCTTCGGGTTCCGGTGTGGCTTCCTGGGGCTCCTCCACATGGAGATCGTGAGGGAGCGCCTGGAGCGGGAGTTCGGCCTCAGCCTCATCACCACGGCGCCGTCGGTGGAATACCGGGTGACCAGGACCAACGGCGAGACCCTCGAGGTGGACAACCCGTGCGACCTCCCGCCGGCCGGCGAGATAGCCGGCATCGAGGAACCCTTCCTGCTGGCGACCCTCATCACGCCGTCCTCCTACACGGGCACCCTCATGGAGCTCTGCCAGGAGCGCCGCGGCGAGCTGGACGGAATCACCTACCTCTCTCCGGAACGCGTGGAGTTGAAGTACCACCTGCCGCTGGCCGAGGTCGTCATCGACTTCTTCGACCATATGAAGAGCCGCACCCAGGGTTACGCCAGCCTCGACTACGAGTCGGAGGGCTATCGGGACTCGGACCTGGTCCGGGTGGACATCCTCCTCCAGGGCGAGCCGGTGGATGCCTTCTCCATGGTGATCCACCGGACGGCAGCCGACGAATACGGGCGGAAGATGACCACCAAGCTGAAGGAGCTCATACCCCGCCAGCAGTTCGAGGTGCCCATCCAGGCCGCCATCGGAGGCAGGGTCATCGCCCGCCAGACCGTGCGGGCGTACCGCAAGGACGTGACGGCGAAGCTCTACGGCGGCGACATCACCCGCAAGAGGAAGCTGCTCGAGAAGCAGAAGGAAGGCAAGAAGAAGATGAAGTCCATCGGGCGGGTCGAGGTGCCCCAGGAGGCCTTCGTCTCAGCCCTCAGGTTGTCCGACTGAACTTCTAGACCCGGATCGGTACGGCCGGACGCCATCGGGCCTACCGCTAGCATCAGGTTCGTGTTGGAGGACCGGAAGGCCGCGATCCTGAGCGCTGTCGTGGAGGAGTACATCCATACGGCACAGCCCGTCGGGTCGGAGCGGGTCGCCGCCTCGCACGCCGTGGAGGTCTCCTCGGCCACGATCCGCAGCGAGCTGGCCAACCTGGAGGACCTGGGATACCTGATGCAGCCGCACACCTCGGCGGGCCGGGTGCCGACCGAGAAGGCGTACCGCTTCTTCGTGGACCACCTGGATTCTCCGGGGATGCTGGATTCGGCGGACCGCGAGCAGGTCCAGGCCTTCTTCAGTCGCTCGCATCGCGAGATGGAGCAGATGCTCGCCGACACCAGCAACCTGCTCGCCAACCTCACCGGCAGCGCTGCGGTGGTCCTGGCTCCGGACCGGGACCAGCTGGAGGTCCGGTCCGCCCAGGTGGTGGGCCTGACGGCGGACCTGGCCCTCCTGGTCCTGGTGATGGCCAACGGCACCGTCGAGAAGCACACCCTGGAGTTGGTGGGCGAGGCAGCGGAGCCGAGCGAGGCCACCCTGGCCGTGGCGGCTGCACACCTCTCAGGAGCCCTCATCGGTCGGCGGTTGAGCGCCGTGTCGCCCGTCCCCGTGACCGGTGAACCCTCCGTCGACGCCGTTCTGCGCACCGCCGAGATGGTCCTGGCCGAGCGTTCCGATCACGTGGACCAGGCATGGGTGGGTGGAACCGCCCAGGTGGCGGGGGCGTTCGACGAGGTCGAGCGGGTTCGTCGGGTGCTGGACGTCCTTGAGCGGCAGTTCGTCGTCGTGGCACTGGTGAAGGACGTGATCGACCGGGGCCTCAGCGTGGCCATCGGCGCTGAGACCGGTCTCGAGAACCTCGCCGGATGTTCGCTGGTGGTGGCTCCGTACGAGATCGAGGGCCAGCCCGCCGGTTCCATAGGGGTGCTCGGGCCGACGCGCATGGACTACTCGCAGGCGCTGGCAACCGTGGCGGTGGTGGGTCGCCGTCTGGGGGACCGCCTGACCGAGGGCTGATCCGGTCTGGTGGGGCCTCCCGCCGGGTAGCGGACCATGCTCCTACCGGTTTCCAGGGGTCCGAATCGAAGGGAATCAGATGTCCGAGACGCGAGCCGCATGGGCCGAACTGCTGGCGGTGCTGGCCGAGGCAGGCGAGCGGTTCGCCGGCGAGGAGTGGATGGTGGCCGGTGACCGCGACGTCGCCGAAGCCCATCGCACCATTGCCCACATCCTCCAGTCGGGCCTGGTCAGCCATGCCGAGTTCGACGCGGAGCGCCCGGTCTGGCGCCGGATCGTGACGCCGACCCGCAAGTTCAGCGGTGACAATGGCGACTGCGTCTACTTCGAGGCCCCCATCCGGGGCGACCGCACCTACCGGGTCAGCGGCAACCTGGCCGGAGCGGTGTACACGGCGTTCACCGTGGAGGTCGGGGGTTCCGACGGCGCCTATACGGAACGCACCGGCGGGGTCCTGAACGACACGCAGTTCGACATAGCAGCCGATGGCTCGTACGAGATATTCGTCGGGGGTGAGCCCCGCCAGCGGAACTGGTTGGGGCTGTCGGCCGATGCAGGTCGCCTCATCAGCCGCCACTACTTCGAGGAGGTGTCGCCCGCCGCAGCCGAGGCCCACGTGCCGCTGGCCATCTCCAACCTGGAGCCACCCGATGGGCCGCCGCCACCATGGGACGACGCCGGCGTGGCTGCCTCCATAGGGCGGGTGACCACCCATGTGCGGAGCAAGACGATCGACGGGCCGAGCCCGACGAAGCGTCCCGCTCCGCCCGACTGGGTGGGCCAGACCCCCAACGAGTTCCCGGTTCCCCAGGCGCCGGGGGACTTCGCCCTGTCGGCTGCCGACGCCCACTATTCGCTGGGGCGCTGGCTGCTCGGGCCCGACGAGGCGTTGGTCGTCACCGGTCGGTGGCCCGAATGCCGGTTCGCCAGCGCAAGTGCGTGGAACCGGTTCCAGCAGACCCTCGACTACGTGAATCGGCCGGTCAGCCGGAACCGGGCCACCACGACGCTCGACGCCGATGGCTCCTTCCGCATGGTCGTGGCCCATGCCGACCCCGGCGTCCCCAACTGGATCGACACCGAAGGCCATCCCTTCGGCACCCTCTTCTTCCGCTTCTTCCTGCCCGAGGGCGTCGTGGAGCCGCTGGTCGCAGAGGTCATCCCGTTCGACCAGCTCAGGACCTGAACCTGCCCGGGCCAGGGCCGCCCGGTGATGGCCCGGCCGGGCCTCTCCAAGCCACGAGGTCCGGGCCTCCTGCGGGTACCGTTGTGCGGCGATGACCTGTGGATCTGGATGGCGATGGCTCGCCCGGTGGCGGTGTCACGTTCCGGTGGTCGAGGGTGTGGCGTCGGGCTGGACGGACGCCCCCAGCGCCCCGGTCGGGGGCTGAGCGGTGCCGCGCGACCACTACGAGGTACTAGGCGTCGACCGGGATGCGACGGCTGCCGACGTGAAGTCGGCCTACCGGCGCCTGGCCCGCCAGCACCACCCGGACGCCAACGATGGTGACCAGGTCGCCGAAGCGGAGTTCAAGGCGGTGGCTGCCTCCTACAAGGTCCTCTCGGACCCCGAGGCCAGGCAGGCCTACGACCGATACGGACACGAGGGGCCGTCGGTGGGCATGGCCGGTGATCCGTTCGGTGGCATCAACGACATCTTCGAATCGTTCTTCGGCGGTGGGGGATTCGGCGGTGGCGGTACCCGTAGGAGGTCGGGTCCCAGACCGGGGGAGGACCTCGAGACGACCATCCTCGTGGACTTCGAAGAGGCGGTGTTCGGCTCGGAGTCGGAGATCACGGTCCGGACCGCCGTGGCGTGCACCACCTGTGAGGCGACCGGCCTGACCCCCGGAACCTCAGCGGAGCGTTGCGGTGGTTGCCGGGGGAGCGGCCAGGTCCAGCAGGTCAGGCAGTCCCTGCTCGGCCAGATGGTGACCAGCGCTCCGTGTCCAACCTGTTCGGGCCGCGGCGAGGTGATTTCGGATCCGTGCGTCGACTGCCGGGGCGAGGGGCGGCGGGTGGAGGAATCCGCCTTCACCGTCAACGTCCGGGCCGGAGTCGACGAGGGGACGACCCTGCGTCTCAGCGGGCGTGGAGCGGTCGGCCCGCGTGGTGGACCCACCGGGGACCTCTACGTCCATGTACGCGTCCGTCCTCATCCCGTGTTCGAACGCCACGGAGCGGACCTCTACCACCGGCTGCACGTGCCGGTCACCCAGGCGGCCCTCGGCGTCGATCTGGACTATGAGACCCTGGACGGAACGGTCGATGTGCACATCCCCGCCGGCACGCAGACCGGCGAGGTGTTCCGCCTCCGGGGGAGTGGCGTGCCCCACCTCCAGGGGAGGGGTCGCGGCGACATCGTGCTCGAGGTGGTGGTCGATACCCCCACAGGGCTGAGCGCCGAGGGCGAGGAGCTCCTCAGGGCGCTGGCGGCCGACCGCGATGAGGCGGTGGGCGAGCCGGGTGACGGCCTGATCTCCCGGATCCGATCGGCCTTCCGCTAGCGGTGGCGACGACCGGCGTTGAGCCCGACGGCCGGGGTGGCCCCCATGCATTCGTGGCCGACGTGGAGGAACCGGTCCTCTCCGCGGACGACCGCCATCACCTGGCCAGGGTCCTGCGCCTCAGGGATGGCGACCCCATGACCGTGTGCGATGCAGCGGGTCGTTGGCGGCCCACCAGGTTCGGTGACCGTCTGGAGCCATCAGGCGACGTGGTCGAGGTGTCGCCGCCGGTACGTGAGGTGGCGGTCGGCTTCGCCCTCATCAAGTCGGGGAGGCCGGAGCTGGTGGTGCAGAAGCTCACCGAGCTGGGGGTGGACCGGATCCTGCTGCTGGCGGCCGAGAGGTCCGTGGTGAGGTGGGACGACGGGAAGGTCGCTGCCCAGATGGAGAGGCTCACCCGTGTGGTCCGTGAGTCCGGCATGCAGTCCCGTCGGGTTCGCCTCCCGGTATTGGAATCGTTGCAGCCGGTCGCCGTGGCAGCGCAGGATCCGGCCGTGGCCATGGCCGAGCCCGGAGGGCCGGGTCTCGACGGTGACGTGGGCCTCCTCCTGATCGGGCCGGAGGGAGGGTGGACCGACGAAGAGCTGGGCGACCGACGGCGCGTGGGCCTCGGGTCCACCGTGCTGCGCTCCGAGACGGCGGCGATCACCGCCGGCGCCCTCATGGTGGCACTGCGCGACGGGCGGGTATCAGCGGTCTCCTGACGGTTCGTGCTGCCGAGGTCCCTGGTGGTTTCCGCGCCACGGTTGTCGACCACGCAGCGCGGTCGATACGGTCACCTCCTGTGGTGAGGGATGAACGCGGCTACGCCGACCGGGACGAGACCGAGTACAGCAACCGGCTGGGTGAACGCATCCGCCTGATCCGCCGGCAGAAGCGACTCTCCCTCCAGGACGTCGAGGCCAGGTCGGAGTCGGAGTTCAAGGCATCGGTGCTGGGTGCCTACGAACGCGGCGAGCGGGCGGTCTCGATGCCACGACTGCATCGCCTGGCCCGCTTCTACAGCGTCCCGGTGGACCAGCTCCTGCCGAGGGCCGACGGTGGTGCCGGCATCGAGCAGCCCGACGACCCTGCATGGATCCCGGGCCAGAAGGTGGTCATCGACCTGGTCGGACTGGCGGGTGCGTCGGGACCCGAGGTGGACCTGATCCGCCGATACCTGGAGATCATCCAGGTGAAGAGACAGGACTTCAATGGAAGGGTCCTCACCATCCGTGGCGACGACCTCCAGGCCCTGGCCGCCATCCTCGGAACCAGCATGGACGACGCACCGGGCGAGCTGGCCGGAATGGGCCTCCTCCGCCCGCCGACCACCTCCTGAAGGGCCGCCCGGGAGGCTCAGGGGCACCCGTCACGGCCGCCATCGCCACGGGCGCGGGCCGGTAGCCTCAGCCGGACCATGAGTCTGTTCTCGCGCGTCCTGCGCAGCGGCGAGGGCCGCAAGGTGAAGGCCCTCGAGGCGATCGTGCCCGACATCAACGCCCTGTCGGATGCCACGGCCGCGCTCGACGACGACGCCCTGCGCGCCAGGACCGGCGAGTTCCGTCTACGCCTCGAGAACGGCGAGGACCTCGACGACCTGCTGGTCGAGTCCTTCGCCGTGGTGCGCGAAGCAGCATGGCGCGTCATCGGCCAGCGCCACTACGACGTCCAGATGATGGGCGGGATGGCCCTCCACCTGGGCTGGGTGGCCGAGATGCGCACCGGGGAGGGCAAGACCCTCGTCTCGACGCTGCCCGCATACCTGAACGGCCTCTCCGGACGCGGAGTCCACCTCTGCACCGTCAACGACTACCTGGCCAGTCGGGACGCCGAGTGGATGGGCCAGATCCACCGGTGGCTGGGGCTCTCGGTGGGCCTCGTCGTGCCCGACGCCCGCGACAGGGTCCAGAAGCGGGCCGCCTATGCCTCCGACATCACCTACGGCACCAACAACGAACTGGGCTTCGACTACCTGCGTGACAACATGGCCATGTCGGATGCGGAGAAGTCCCAGCGGGGCCACGCCTTCTGCATCGTTGACGAGGTCGACTCCATCCTCATCGACGAGGCACGCACGCCGCTCATCATCAGCGGGCGACTCAGCGAGGCCGCCGCCCTCTACCAACGGTTCGCCGCAGTCGTCCGGGGCCTGGAACCCGACCACCACTACGACGTGGACGAGGAGAAGGGGATAGTCGCCCCGACCGAGGAGGGGGTGCATGCCGTCGAGGCGGCCCTGGGCATCGACAACCTCTACGACCAGGTGTCGGCGAACCTGGTCCACCAGTTCCACGCCGCCCTGAAGGCCAAGGAGCTCTACAAGCGGGACAAGGACTACATCGTCGTGGACGGCGACGTCCGGATCGTCGACGTGTTCACCGGAAGGGTGCTGGAGGGTCGACGCTGGTCCGACGGCCTCCACCAGGCGGTCGAGGCCAAGGAGGGGGTGTCGATCAAGGAGGAGAACCAGACGCTCGCCACGATCACGCTCCAGAACTACTTCCGCCTCTACGAGAAGTTGGCGGGCATGACCGGAACCGCCGAGACCGAGGCCGCCGAGCTGGCCGGCATCTACGGCCGCCCGCTGGTGCGCCAGGACAGGAGCGACCTCATCTTCAAGTCGGAGGCGGGGAAGTTCGACGCCGTGGTCGACGACATCGTGGAGCGTCGCGAAGCCGGCCAACCGGTGCTGGTCGGCACGGTCTCGGTTGAGAACTCGGAACGGCTCTCGCGCGAGCTGGAGAAGCGTGGCATCGACCACGAGGTGCTGAACGCCAAGCAGCACTTCCGCGAGGCCGATGTGGTGGCCCAGGCCGGTCGATCCGGGGCGGTGACCGTCGCCACCAACATGGCGGGACGTGGGGTGGACATCCTGCTCGGGGGCAACCCCGTCAACCTGGCCCAACGCGAGCTGAAGTCGGCGGGCCTGGATCCAGCCACACCCGAGGGCGAGGAACGCCTGGCAGAGCTGGTGAAGCGCTTCGAACCGGAGTGCCTGGCCATGGGCGACGAGGTGCGGGCCAGCGGTGGCCTGTACGTGCTGGGCACCGAGCGACACGAGTCACGTCGGATCGACAACCAGCTGCGGGGCCGCAGCGGCCGTCAGGGGGATCCGGGCGAGAGCCGCTTCTACCTGTCGCTGGAGGACGACCTGATGCGCCTCTTCGCCTCGGACACCATCAGGGGCGTCATGGACAGGGCGCTCCCGGAAGACGTGCCGATCGAGTCCAAGATGGTCACGAAGGCGATCGAACGCGCCCAGACCACCGTCGAGCAGAAGAACGCAGAGGTACGCAAGAACGTCCTCAAGTACGACGAGGTGATGAACGAGCAGCGCAACGTCATCTACCGACGCCGGGACCGGATGCTCACCGGAGCCGATCTGGGCGAAGAGGTCCGCGAGGTGATGGCTTCGGTCGTGGACGGCACGGTCCGGACGCACTGCGGCTCGGGCCTCCCCGAGGAGTGGGACCTCGACGGCCTACGTGCCGAGCTGGACACCTACTGGCCCCTGGGGCTGGATGCCGAGGCCCTGGCTGCCGAGCGCAGTACCGAATCCCTCTACGAGACCCTGGTGGCCGACGGCCTCGAGGTCTACGCCGGCCGGGAGGAGGAGCTCGGTAGTGAGGCGATGCGCGAGGTCGAGCGACAGGTGATGCTCTCGATCATCGACCAGCGGTGGCGCGAGCACCTCTACGAGATGGACCACCTGCGTGAGGGGATCCACCTCAGGGCGATGGGCCAACGGGATCCGGCGACCGAGTGGAAGCGTGAGGGGTTCGAGCTGTTCGGACAACTGGACGACCTCATCGGCAATGACTTCCTCCGGTATGTGATGCGGATCCGGATCATCCGGGCCGACGAGTCCAGCCAGCCCTCCGATATGACCACCAGCGGCCCGGAGGGCCCGGTGGTGGGTGCCGCAGCCGCAGCGGGGGTGCCCGCCAGGGTGGAGGAGTCGACGCCGGTGAAGGCTGCCACCAAGGTGAACACCGATTGGGAGAACACGTCGCGCAACGCCCCGTGTCCGTGCGGCTCTGGTCGCAAGTTCAAGCAGTGCCACGGGGGCTGACATGCAGGACTTCACAGCCGAACTGGCCGCCCTCCGGATACGACTGAACGAGGCGTTCGACTATCTCAGGATCAGCGAACAACTCGAACGCAGGGTGGCCCTGGAGATCGAGATGGCCGACCCCGAACTCTGGAACGACCAGGACCGCGGTCGACGGGTCCAGAAGGACCTCTCCGGGGTGGTCGAGGACCTGGAGTTCCATTCGGACCTGGCGCAACGCCTGGAGGACGCCGACACCCTCGCGGAGATGGCGGCCGAGGAGGGCGACGAGAGCCTGGATGGCGAGATCGTGGACGCTGTCGCAGACCTGTCCACGCGCCTGGACGCACTGGAGGTCCGGTCGCTGTTCTCGGGCCAGTACGACGAGGGCGATGCCGTCTGCCACGTCCAGTCCGGAGCCGGCGGCACCGATGCCCAGGACTGGGCGGAGATCCTGCTGCGCATGTACGGCCGGTGGGCCGACCGACGGGGCTTCGACCTGGTGGTGGAGTCGGTATCGGAGGGCACCGAAGCGGGGATCAGCTCCGTGGAGTTCGTGGTCAGGGGCCGCTACGCCTACGGCCTCCTCCAGAGCGAACGCGGCGTCCACCGCCTGGTCAGGATCTCGCCGTTCAACAAGGAGTCCAAGAGGCAGACCGCCTTCGCCTCCCTCCAGGTGGTCCCATTCTTCGACGCGATCGTGGACGAGGTGGAGATCGACGAGGGGGACCTCAGGATCGACACCTACAGGTCCTCCGGGGCGGGAGGCCAGCACGTGAACGTCACCGATTCGGCGGTCCGCATCACCCACCTGCCGACCGGGATCGTGACCTCCTGCCAGAACGAACGCAGCCAGCACCAGAACAAGGACAGGGCGATGCAGATGCTCGCCGCCCGCCTGCTGGACCTGGAACGCCAGAAGCGCGACGACGAGCTGGCCGAGCTGGGCGGGGAGCAGCGCGGTGTCGACTTCGGCAGCCAGATCCGGTCCTACGTGCTGCAGCCGTACCAGATGGTGAAGGACCTCCGGACCGGGCACGAGGTCGGCGACGTGGCCAGCGTGCTGGACGGTCACCTGGACGGCTTCATGGAGGCCTACCTGCGGTGGGTCCGTTCACGGGTCGAGGGCTGACCCGGGCCGTATCGGTAGTCACCGACCAGCCGGGGGCGCCGCGATCCGCTGACGGCCTTCTGGTACCGTCCGCGCCGTGCCGTCACGACCCGTTCTGATCGAAGCGTCGCGTTCCGGGGTTCCCACGTGATCAAGCTGGAGGGCGTCTCCAAGATCTTCAAGGGTGACGTGGTGGCGTTGAAGAACGCCACGGCCGAGATCCAGAGGGGCGAGTTCGTGTTCCTGGTCGGGCCGTCGGGCTCCGGGAAGTCCACCTTCATCCGGCTCCTGAACCGCGAGGAAATCGCCGACGAGGGCCGGATCATGGTCGCCGGCAAGGACCTCAGCTCGCTGAGCTCCTGGAAGGTTCCGTACCTCCGTCGCAACATCGGCTACATCTTCCAGGACTACAAGCTCCTACCGAAGAAGACCGTCTACGAGAACGTGGCGTTCGGGCTGGAGGTGATCGGTCGACCGCGTCAGGTGATCCGCCAACAGGTTCCGGCGATCCTGGAACTGGTGGGCCTCGCCCGCAAGGCGGAGCGCCTACCCGACGAGCTCTCCGGCGGCGAGAAGCAGCGGGTCTCCATCGCCAGGGCGTTCGTGAACCGCCCCATGATCCTGCTGGCCGACGAGCCCACGGGGAACCTGGACCCCGGCACCTCGGTGGGCATCATGCGCCTCCTGGACCGCATCAACCGCAGCGGCACGACGGTGGTGATGGCCACCCACGACCGTGGCGTGGTGGACACCATGCGCCGACGTGTGATCGAGCTGGACCGAGGCGTGATCACGCGCGACGAATCCCGCGGGGTCTACGAATGAGCCCGGACGTGACAGGCCCGGTGGCCTGAGGTGCTCTACCGACTCTGGTACTACGTGCGCGAGACGCTCGTCAGCCTCTGGCGGAACCTCAGCCTCACGCTGGCCGCCATCCTCACCGTGGCGATCTCGCTCTCCCTGGTGGGAGCCTCCCTGCTGATACGCGAGGGGGCGGCCCGGGCCACGGCGCAGTTCCAGGAGGGCGTGGAGTTCATCGTGTTCATGGTGGCCGATGCCTCGCCTGAACAGGACGCCGCCATACGCAACGTCCTGGACTCCAGCCCGGCGGTGTCCGGCTACACCTACGTGGACAAGGCGGCCGCCTACGAGGAGTTCCAGCGCCTCTTCGCCGACAAGCCGGAGTTGATCGAGAGCGTCACGCCAGCCGTGATGCCTCCCTCATACCGGATCGTGCCGGCCAACCCGGACGCCGGGAACGTGGCGGAGATGGCACGCCAGTTCGGGGAGCAACCCGGCGTGAAGGAGGTTGCGACGGCCACCGAGGCCATCCGCCAGATCGAGGATTTCTCCACCCGGGTGAGCCAGGCACTCCTGGTTGCCGCCGTCGTCCTCGTCGGCGTGTCCACCCTGCTGATCCTGAACACGGTCTTCACCGCCATCGGGGCCCGCCGCCAGGAGATCGAGGTGATGAAGCTGGTCGGCGCCACCAACTGGTTCATCCGGATCCCCTTCATGCTGGAGGGCACGATCCACGGCCTGGCGGGTGCCGCCCTCGCCATCCCGGCCCTGTACGTGGTGGATTCCCAGGTCCTGGCGTACTTCCAGGAGTCGGATGCCGTTCCGTTGTTCCGCGGCTTCGCCGTGCCCGATGGGTTCGTCTGGGACACCAGCATCTGGCTGCTCGTCATTGGTGGACTGGTCGGGATGATCGGTTCGGCGGTGGCGGTCACGCGCTTCACGGACGTCTGAGCCGTGGCCGACCGGGCCGCTGCTGGACAGCCCGGTCCAGGATGGGTCCGGCTCCTCGAGGTCGAGGTTCCACCCGGCGGCATCGTGGAGGCCACGCTGGCCGGCGAGGACCTGGTGGTGTGGCGGACCGGGTCCGGGGTCCCGTGCGTCTCGGAGGCCCGTTGCCCGCACCAGTGGTCCCACCTGGCCCATGAGGGGGTCGTGGACGGCGAGGAGCTCGTCTGCCTCACGCACTTCTGGCGGTTCGGACCCGACGGCGCGGGATGGAAGGCCAACCTGGACGGACGCCGGGACCGCAAGGGGGACTTGGCGGTCCTGCCGTGCGTGGAACACGATGGAGCGATCTGGGTACGTGAACCAGGCGCAGAGGACCCCACGGGGGCATGACGGAAGGTACGCCACGGAGATGACTATCGATCGGGACCTCCTCAGCAGGTACACGCTGACGACGTGGGGCTACAAGCAGGGCGAGATGGTGGGCCTCATGATCCACCTGGGCGTACGCCTCGGGATCTACCAGGCCCTGGACGGCGCCGGACCGGTCACCTCCGGTGACCTGGCGGCGGCGACGGGCCTCCACGAGCGCTGGCTGCGGGAGTGGCTCCGGAGCCAGGCGGCGGCCGAGCTGCTGCTCACGACCGACGGCGAGACCTTCGAGATGGAACCCGAGGCCGCCCTCGTGCTGGCCCGCGTGGACCAACCCACCTACGCCGCCGCCGTGTTCGCCGGCCAGCGCGACCCCCGGGTGGCCGATGGCCTGGTGGAGGCCTTCCGGACCGGCATCGGCCTCACCTACGACGACCAGGGTGAAGGCTCCGAGCAGCACACCGAGGCGATGCTGGCACCTATGGCCAGGGCCCTGCTGGTCTCAACGGTGATCCCCATGCTGGACGGGGTGGCCGACCGCCTCACGGCCGGAGCCAGGGTCGTGGACGTCGGTTGCGGCACCGGCCTGGCCCTCGAGCTCATCTCCGCTGCATTTCCCGACTCGACGTACGAGGGCTACGACGTCTCCGAACGGGCGGTGGCAGCGGCTCGCCAGAGGTTCGACGGAAGCGACAACGTGACCATCCACCTGGCCGGCGGTGAGGAACTGCCGGCCACGGCAGACGTCGACCTCGTGATGACACTGGACTGCCTCCACGACATGCCCAGGCCGGACCTGGCAATGGCGGCCATCCGTGGGGGGATCGCCGACGACGGGACCTGGCTGGTCAAGGAGATCAGGTCGTCACCGGAGTGGGGGAAGAACCTCCGGAACCCGATGCTGGCGATGATGTACTCGACATCGGTGGCCACCTGCATGGCGTCGGCCATGTCCACCCCCGATGGCATGGGCCTCGGCACCCTGGGCCTTGATCCGGAGACGCTGCAGGGGATGGTCACCGAAGCCGGCTTCAGCCGCTTCCACCAGCACAAGGTGGACGACCCCACGAACATCTACTACGAGGTACGCCCGTAGGGGGGACCACCATTGGTTCGGGGCCGCCCTGAGGAGGGGCCCGGTCAGTCGAGTGGCTGTGGGTCTGACACCGGCACGAGGCAGCCGTCCGTGTCGCCGAACCCCGGACCGTGCAGGCACGGGTACTCGTAGCGCCTGAGCTGCACGCTCAGGTGGCCGTCGTAGCTGGTGGCGGGGCGCATGTCGGAGACGTCCATCGACCCGAGGGCCGCCAGCGCCACCTGGATGCCCAGCCTCGTCGGGTCCGGCCCGGCATCATGGGCGGCGCGTGCCACGGCCCTCACGAGGCTGCAGGCCTCTGTGACCGTCCGGTACACGTCCGTTGTCGGATCCTCGACCGTGGCGGTCGGATGCTGGGCGGCCGCTGCGTAGGAGCGGTTGCACATCTCGTCGAACGGGCGGGTCTCGAACCCGTCCAGACGATGGCTGCCGGTGGCCGAGGCGTCCAGGATCCATGCGCCGGAGTAGTACTCGCCGGCTGGTGAGCCTCCGAACTCGGCCACCTCGGATGACACGGAGTCGAGGCCCTGTGCGTCCAGGCCGGACTGGATGAACGTGGGCCTCGGCATCGACTGGTCCAGCATCTCGAGTACCAGCCAGGGCAGCGAGGTTCGGTTCAGGAGGGGAAGCACTACGTCCACTCCACGCTCCACCATGGCTGCGACCGCTGTGTCCAACCCCACCCGACACGTCGTGGTCCCCTCACAGCCCACCAGGTGGATCGTCGGCTCGTGGCCGAGGGACTCGAGGGCATGCACCAGTACGTCCACGACGTCGTCGGAGCGCTGGGGTGCATCCGGGACCACGAGGCCGATGGTGCCGTCCACGAGCAGGCCCCTCCCATCGGCCATGCGGACCATGGCCTCCACGGCGGTCCGGGCCCCGGGCTCCTGGGCGAGCAGGAGCCCACCAGAGCGACGGTCGTCGCGGTCCGACGTACCCCGCACGCTCAGGAACGAAGTCCGTCCTGAGCGGGTCAGGCAGTTGGCTGCCGTTCCCGGGACCGCCTCCACGGCCAGGACGGCCACGGCCTCGTGTACCTCCCGTGCCTCGAGGCAGGCCGCCTCCCGGCGGGTGTCGATGTCATGGCCGCCACCACCCAGCGCAGAGACCTCGACCGTCCGAAGGTCGAGTCGCCGACCGTGGATACCGCCGCATTCGTTGACGATTCCGACGAACGACCGGACCATGTCGTCGATGTCGCCCACCCTTGAGGAGAAGCCGATCTTCTCCAACTCGTCCAGACGGGTGTGGAGGTGGACGATGTTCAATGAATCGGCGGTGATGCCCGGCTGGGTGGCCACCGGAACGGCCTCCGGGGCCGGAGTCGGCAGGCAGAAGGACTCCAGTCCCTGGAACGGGTGCGTGCGGTCGAAGGAGGCCTGGAACTCTTCGTATGTGTCGCCGCGCGGGTCGGCGTAGTGGCCGTCCTCGGTGAGCGATCCGCCGGGTATGGGTCTGCCGTCTCTGCTATCTCCGGCGGCACCG
>LWDU01044420.1_pt1 | contig 24475 bp, 23 predicted proteins | sample 727161 | NCBI WGS metagenome assembly LWDU01 (sample SAMN04566230, study PRJNA314399) | hydrothermal vent metagenome | isolation source: deep sea hydrothermal plume seawater | place: Mexico: Gulf of California, Guaymas Basin | collected 2004-07-11
TTTGGACGGAGGCTATTAAACCTATCGGTCCAATTGCCTATATTATGAAAGCAAGAACGACACTTCTTAGAGATTTAGGCGGTGCTATGAGTCCATTTAATGCTTGGATATTCATCCAAGGATTAGAAACTCTCCCTTTAAGAATGAAAGAACATGCGCGTAATGCTCAAAAGGTTGCTGAATTTCTAAATAATAATGAAAAAGTTTCTAAGGTTACTTACCCCAGCTTGTCAGAAGGACAGCATAAAGTTCTAGCTGATAAGTATCTTACTGGAGGGTCTGGTGCTTTGGTCGGGTTTGAACTGCCAGGAGGATTGGAATCCGGAAAGAGATTTATTGATTCTTTAGAGCTGCTCTATCACGTCGCAAATATTGGAGATTCTAGGTCTTTAGCAATACACCCTGCGTCAACAACACATAGCCAGCTTTCTTCAGAAGAGCAACTTTCTGCTGGGGTTACCCCAGGATACGTTAGGCTTTCAATCGGCATCGAACATATAGAAGATATCATTGCTGATATAGAACAAGCCTTGCAGAAGGCAGGCTAGTTAAAGCTGAGTAGGATTTTTTGACCCGGGATATACAATTTCTGGGTCAAAAGTCTTTTCTTCTTCGGTAAAATTCAAGGTTAGTTCGTTTATTTCATTTTTCTCTATTGATCTATAGAAACAGGATTTATAGCCAACATGACAGCTAGCTCCAATCCCCGCAACAACAACTTTTAACCATAGGGAGTCTTGATCATCGTCAATTAATATTTCTTTAATCTGGTGTACCATCCCACTTGAGGCACCTTTATGCCATAATAATTCTCTACTCCTGCTCCAATAATAACCTTCGCCAGTATCAATCGTTCTTTTAAGGGATTCTTCATTCATGTACCCAATCATCAAGACCATTCCAGACGACTCTTCAGTAACAACCACAGGAAGAAGACCTTCTTCATTAAATTTAGGTGCTAAAGCATTTCCTTCTTCTACAAATTCAATACTTGTTCTTTTAGCAAAAATTATCTTGTTCAAATTATTTATCTTGGATAATAAAACGCGCATTGTAAGACATATGAATCATAAGAGTAACTTTTTTGATGGGCCTTTTATGCACCTTGCATTTAGAAAATTCATTTAATTTGATAAAATACCTTTAACCCATAATCTAAAGTGTCAAACATGCTAAAAGTCGTAAATCTAGAGTGTCATAGGTCTGACGAAGTCATATTTAAGGATTTAAACTTTAAGATTGACCGTGGAGATAATTTAGAAATTATAGGCTCTAACGGCTCTGGAAAGACCACTGTTTTAAGGTTATTACTGGGCTTAATTCCTAGTTTTAGTGGCGAGATTCACTGGAGTACATCTCAAAATTCTTCAAAGTCAGAAGAAAACTATACTAGTTGCTTCTATCAAGGTCATCAAATAGGCATTAAGCCTCTTCTTACAGCTTATGAAAATTTAAAGTTTTCTACTTCAGGTTTTAATTCTTCAGATGATGAAATTGCCTTAGTTGCTAAGAGGGTAGGGATAGAAGGTTTTCTTAATAGGCGTAGTTCAGACCTTTCTGCAGGTCAAAAGAAACGCATAGCCATAGGAAGGTGGTTATTAAAAGATTTTAATCTTTATTTATTAGATGAACCTTTTACTGCTTTAGACGATAAGGGCGTTAAATTAATAGAAGATATTATTGCAGAAATGAATAGCAGAGGATCTTCCTTTCTTATTACAGGACATAGACCTTCAAGATTAAAATCTCATAAAATTTACCTTGATCAAAAAAATGAACGATAGAAATAACACTTTGGACTGGTTCATGCTTGTGATGAGAAGAGACCTAATTTTATCGTTTAGACGTTCTGCAACTTACTTAACACCTCTTATTTTTTTCCTAATCGTTGTCACTTTCTTTCCTTTGGCCTTAGGACCCAGTCAATCATTATTAAGTTCTTTGGCAGCTGGTATTATTTGGATATCGGCTCTTCTCTCATCATTATTAGCAGTTGAAGGCATATTCAGTGAAGACTACCAAGATGGAACAATGGATCAATACTTTATTAGTACGGAGCCAGTCTTTGTTTTGATCTTTGCTAAAGTTCTTTGTCATTGGCTAGTATGTGGGGCTCCTATTATTCTAGCTTCTATCATAAGTTCTCTTTTCTTATACTTACCTTCTGGGGTTCTTTTTGCTTTAATTGAAAGCCTATTAATGGGAACTTTCTTCATGAGCTTATTGGGAGCTTTAGGAGCAGCACTGGCTCTCGGTAGAAGTGCAATCTTGAGCGCAATAATTGTATTACCCTTTTCCATCCCCACTTTATTAATGGGTACAGCTATAATGACGGCAGCTATAAATCAACAAGATTACTCAGGATTCCTATCAATAATGGGTGCCATGCTTGCCATAGGAATTCCTGGACTTTGTTTGCTTACCGTTGAAGCTATTAAATTAAACTATGAATAGATTTTGGCCTACAATTAAGAGCTGGTTTATTAAGATGGGCTCACCACCATTTTTTTATAGATGGTCCACAACTTTTTCTCCCTGGCTTGCCTTGTTGGCCGTCATTGTATTTAGTGCAGGTTTGTTTTGGGGCATAGGTTTTGCACCAACAGACTATAAGCAAGGAGACGTTTACAGGATTATCTATATTCATGTTCCTTCAGCTATTTTGGCGGAGTCAATTTATGTTCTTATGGCTGTATGTGGTTTCATTTCTATGGTGTGGAGAGCAAAGATTGCAGGGATGCTCATCACTTCGGCTGCTCCAATTGGAGCAGGCTTTACATTGATTGCTTTAGTTACTGGTTCAATATGGGGTCAGTTTACTTGGGGAACATGGTGGGTCTGGGATGCACGTTTAACCTCTACCTTAATCTTATTTTTTTTATATTCAGCAATAATTGGATTGCATTCAAGTATAGAAAATAAGGCTAAAGCAGATAGGGCAGTATCTATTTTAGCTGTCCTAGGAGTGGTTATTGTACCGATTATTAAGAAATCTGTTGATTGGTGGCAAACATTACATCAATCTTCTACTTTTACTTTAACTTCTTCGCCAAGCATGTCTCCTGATATGTATCAGCCGCTTTTTGTATGCGTTTTAGGATTTTCTTTTCTTTTTATTTTTATGCTTACAAATTCCCTGCGGGGAGAAATAATTTTTAGGGAAAGAGACAAGCTTTGGGTAAAAAATCAATTCTTTGGACAGGAGAGATAGATGTTAGATTCATTGCATGTATTGTTTATTATGGATGGAAGTGGACCATACGTATGGTTGTGTTTTTTTGTTTTAATGTTTGTTGTTAGTGTCAATATTATTCTTCCCATAATCCGTATGAAGAAGATTTATAAAGAAGGCAGGTTAGAGGATTAAGTTTGCATCCACTTAGAAAGCAAAGAGTTTATGTAATAGTAACTGTCTTCCTTGGGATGGTTATTGCTATAACATTGGTTATAAGCGCATTATCCAAAAATTTGAATCTTTTCTATTCCCCTAGCGAACTATTAGAGGGGAATATCACTCCAGGTAATATAATCAGAGCGGGGGGAATGGTAACTTCAGGTTCAATTAAGAAGAGCACTGATTCTCTAGAAGTTGTATTTTCAATAACGGATTTTAAGAATTCAATATTGGTTACTTACGAGGGAATACTGCCAGACCTCTTTTCAGAGAATGCCGGGGTAGTGGTAAAGGGATTTTTGCGCGAAGATGGAAGTTTCCTTGCTCAAGAAGTACTAGCGAAGCATGATGAAAATTACATGCCACCAGAAGTAGCTAAGATTTTAGAGAGCAAAGAATGATTCCAGAAATTGGTCATCTATTATTAATTGGAGCCTTGGTATTAACTTTTATAGGTGGTAGTTTGCCATTCTACGACCTAGTTTTAAAAAAATCTTTTTCACAAAATTATATTAGACCCTTGTCTATCCTAATTTCTTTATTAGTTGCGGGTTCCTTCACCTGTTTAATCTATTCTTTCTTGGTTGATGACTTTTCAGTTATCTACGTAGCCACAAATTCAAATACTGCTTTGCCTAGTTACTACAAGTTTGCAGCAGCATGGGGAGCGCATGAAGGTTCTCTAGTCCTTTGGATTCTCTGCTTATCTTTATGGCTTTTGGGGTATTTATTTTCTAAAGATAGTGTTAATGATCATTTTTCTTCAATAACTTTTGCAGTAATGAATCAGGTTATTTTTGCTTTTATTCTATTTACTCTCTTTACTTCTAACCCTTTTGAGAGATTACTCCCCTTTTCTCCAGTCCAAGGTGGTGATCTTAACCCTTCTCTTCAAGATTTTGCTTTTACAATCCATCCTCCCTTACTTTATCTTGGTTATTCAGGGCTGGCTCTTCCTTTCTCTCTAGCTATAGCTGCAATGGTAACTAAAAATATTGACTCTTTGTGGGCTAGAACCGCAAGGCCTTGGTCGCTTCTTTCTTGTACATTTCTTACTTTAGGAATAGGTTTAGGCAGTTGGTGGGCATACTATGAACTAGGATGGGGAGGCTGGTGGTTTTGGGACCCAGTAGAAAATGCAGCTTTTGTTCCTTGGCTTATTTCTATTGCTCTTTTCCACTCTCTTATAGCTACTGAGAAAAGAGGGGTATTCAAGAATTGGTCCCTACTTTTATCTATCTTATCGTTTGCAGCTAGCTTATTGGGAACATTTCTAGTTCGCTCAGGCGTTCTAACTTCTGTCCATGCATTTGCACTGGATCCAGAGAGAGGTTTATTTATCTTATGGATATTTTCATATTTCATCTTCGGAGCACTCTTTATTTACATTTTTAATAATACCAAGACTCAGGTTGAGAGTACTTATTCTCTTAGATCTATTGAATTCGGTTTTCTATTAAATAATCTTCTTCTAGTAGTTCTGGCAATCTCTATAATGTTTGGGACTATTTTCCCTCTTTTGTATGAAGCTTATACGAACGGTAAACAAGTTTCAGTTGGACCTCCATATTTTAATTTTTTGATTCTCCCTTTTGCTATTGGCTTAGGACTTCTACAGGGTATTGGCCTGTTCCTTGGCTGGAGTGACACCAAAGACTTTAAATTTTTTCCTAGGATAATTATAGAAGCTTTAACTATTCTTATAGTTATCAATATTCTTCTATATTTTCTTTTCGGAAGCTTTAATACTGGGTCGCTTATTGCATGTTTCATATTTGCTTGGATAGTATCGGGAAATCTTTTAGATGTTTTTATTAAAAAAAGAACTTTTAATAAAATAAAATCATTTTTAAATTTTCGTTTAGGAGCAGTCTTTGCTCATTTAGGAATAGCCTTCTTGGTGTTAGGAGTAGGTGTAGTTAGTACATATTCTTCTGAGAAAGAATTGATACTCTCAGTTGGCGATAGTTATGATTTAGATAGCTATGTCTTTGAATTTGAGGAAATGACTTTCAAGCAGGGACCTAATTACATTGCAGATGTTGCCAATTTAAAGATAAAAGAAGATGGGCGTTTAATTAAACTAAGCTCAGAGAAGAGAAATTATCTTTCAACAAATCAAGTGACAACAGAGGCCGGCATAGTAGCGGATCTCTTTAAGGATTATTATGTTGCAGTTGGTGAGAATATTCAGGGAGATACATGGTCTTTTAGATTGCAGGTAAAGCCTTTTGTGAGATGGATCTGGTTTGGAGCACTATTGGTAGCAATTGGCACTTTAATATCTAGCATTAAACATTTGAGGAAAGGGATATGAGAAAACTTATACATATAGCCCCTCTGCTGATGTTTGTAGTTCTTGTTTTAGCTCTTTTTTCTTTTCTGCAAAGAGATGTTGATCAACTTAACTCTGTTTTGATTGATAAAAATTTCCCCCAGTTTAGTTTGACTAAGTTAGAGAATGAAGATGTTGTATTAACAAAGAACGACATATCTGATTTTCCAGCTATAGTTAATGTCTGGGCAACATGGTGTATAACTTGCCGAGTAGAGCATCCATTTTTATTAAAATTAAAAGAAAAATCCGAAGTTCAAATTTATGGTTTGAACTATAAGGATGATAGACAAAAAGCCTTAAGTTTACTTGCAAGAGAGGGCAACCCTTTTAAGTTTAGTATTTACGATAAGGATGGTTTGTTAGCCATAGATCTTGGAGTATATGGAGCACCCGAAACTTTTCTAATAAATGCTGATGGAATAATTAAGGCAAGACATGTCGGAGCTCTTACTCCTGATATTTGGGATCAAAAATTTTTAATACATTTACAATGAGAACAGCATTCTACTTACTCATTCTTGTAGCCTTTCAAGCTATTTTATTAGCAGAGCCTAATAAACAGGAAGTAAGAAAAGAACTCTATCCCTTTGATAACATTCAAGATGAAATTCGTTTCAATAGATTAATAGAAGATTATAGGTGTCCTAAATGCCAGAGTTCTAATTTATCAGGTTCCAATGCCCCCATCGCAAAAGATTTAAAATTAGAAATTTACAAGCTCATCAAAAAAGGAAACAAGGATGATGAAATAGCTGAATTCCTAACACAGCGATATGGTAATTTTATTCTTTATAAGCCTCCTTTTATAACTTCAACATATATATTATGGATAGGCCCTTTTGCCTTTTTGTTTTGTATCTTGATTTGTATTTTTTTGATTAGAAGAAGTCATAAAAGACAGGCTACGACTTTCGATGGGAACGAATTAAAAGATAAAATAAAATCAGCGCTAGAGGATAGATAAATGCTTCTTCTTCTTTCAATCTCTTTGTTAATAGCTATTGCAACATATCTAATATTTTCTTCTACAAAAGACGAGAATACAAATGACCGGCACAAAGAAAATCTGATACTTTCTGATTCAGAACTAGAAGATATTAATTCTATGGAAGGTTTGGAACTACAAACAAAAAATAAGCTAAAAGAAGAAAGGGAGCTTTTGTTGCTCCAAGATGTTTCCGAAGATTTAAACAATAGAGTTGGAACAACTAGCAGGAAAAGTTTTTTTTCGTTTACTCTTAGTGTTATTGGATTATCTTTTATTTTATCCTTTTACTTTTTACCTTCGGGATTGGGTTCTTACCCAGAATTACAAAATGCTAAAGCTTTTGAGTCTTTCCTTCATGGAAATAAAACCTACAGAACCGAAAATATAGAATTATTTACAATAAAACTTTTAGACTACATAGATCTTAATTCAGATAAAGGTAATGAAATCTATGTCTTAGCTAAGAAATTAAAAAATTTAGAAGAATTTGGTCTCTCAGAACTAGCATATAGATCTCTTTTTACCCATCATAGGGAAGAACTAAGCGGAGATATGCTAGCTGAATTTACTCAGGTTGTTTATTTCTCATCTGGTAGAGAATTTACTGAGCAAGTAAAAAAGCTACTTGAGTTTTCCCTATTAAAGAATCCTGAAAATCCAGTTGCTTTGACCATGAAAGGCCTTCAGTATTTAGGAGAGAAAAATTTAGATCAAACCATTATCCAGTGGACTAAAGCAGCATCTTTTATTTCAAATGTACAAGAAAAAGAAGAGCTAGAGATTGCAATAGAGGCTTTAAATTACAGAAAAAATCAGTAGTTTCATAGCTATAAATAGAATAGACTTTGTCAGCAAATGGAATCTTTTCTTTTTTCATTGCCGTTCTTCTTCAGGGCGTTGGTTTTCTACCCTCAAAACAAAGGTGAAATATGAAACTGCGAGGAGTGAAGCTTTCAGGTTTTAAGTCTTTTGTAGATCTAACTTCAGTGTCTTTTCCTGCTGAAATGACATGTATTGTTGGTCCAAATGGATGTGGAAAATCTAATGTAATTGATGCAGTGAGATGGGTTTTGGGCGAAAGTTCTGCTAAAAATTTGAGAAGTGATTCTATGTCTGATGTTGTGTTTAATGGCTCTTCTTCAAGAAAGCCAGTCTCAAGAGCTTCGGTTGAACTTTTTTTTGATAATTCTGATGGACGAATAGGGGGAGAATTTTCAGGCTATAACGAAATATCTGTTAGACGAAGTGTAGAAATTGATGGGCAGTCAAATTATTACTTGAATGGAACGAGTTGTAGAAAGAGAGATATTACAGATTTATTCCTAGGAACAGGTCTTGGCCCTAAGAGCTACGCCATTATTGAACAAGGCATGATTTCTCAGCTCGTAAGTGCAAAACCAGAAGAAATGAGAGGTTATATAGAAGAGGTTGCAGGCATATCAAGGTATTTAGAAAGGAAAAGAGAAACAGAATCAAGCATTAGAAAAACTCGAGATAACCTTTCAAGATTAGAAGATTTAAGAGAAGAAATTGGAAGGCTTTTATTCAAACTACAACGACAAGCTAAAGCTGCTGAGAAATATACTCAATTTAGAAAAGATGAAAATTATACTAAAGGTCTTCTTTTAACATCACGTTGGATGGATATTTCTAAGAAAATAGAAATGAAAGAAGCAAATGTAAAAGCGCAAGAGATCAAAGTTGAAGAAGCTAACGCTTCAAAGACAACCTCTGATACCAAAATAATAGCTCTCAGGGCTAAACAAATTGAATTTCAAACAGCAATGGATAGGGTGCAACAAGATTTTTATAGTTTTGGTGCCGACATCTCAAGAACTGAACAAGACCTTAGCCTTAAGAAGGATAGGCTTGGAGAATTAGAAGAAAAGATTAGAACTAATAATTACCAGCTTGAATCTAGACAACAAGATTTAAAAAAACTAACCAATGATAAAAATGCAATTCAAAAATCAATTTCTTTAATAGCACCTGAATTAGATGAGTTAAGAAACATTCAACTAGATGAAGGAAGTATAACTTCAGCAACTAAGATTTTAGAAACAGAATGGTTGTTGTTCATAACAGAATCTAAATCTTTGCAATAAATTAGATTCTGGTTTGACTAAAGAAGATAGCAGTTCTTTTATTTCTGATTTAAAAAGGTTAAAGATCTCTATTAATAAATTATCTTCTGAACCAGGAAGACTTACAGGGAAGACGCAAGAGCTGTTATTTGATTCCTCGAAGAATGAAAAAAAAGAGAGAATTAATCTTTTAGATAAGACAGGTGAATTTGCAGATTTACAAGCAAAATTAGCAACTATTGCGAGCCAGGATGGTCATTTTAGGTCTGGCATTAAGGAACTAGAAAAGGATAACCAAAGTTTGGCCAGTGAAGTTGATAAGCTAGGAGAGCCTCTTGTTAATACACAAAATGAATTAGATAAATTACTGGCAGGGCGCTTAAAAGTAGAATCTGAACTCTTAAAGGCTCGTAAAGCTATTGAAGAATGTTCTGAGTCTATACATAAAATAGAAAGAGAAAAAATAGAAAAAGAACAAATGGCCATCAATTTAAGAGAAGCGTTAGAAACGCTTAGATTGGAAAGGCAGGCATCGAAAATAGAAGCTGAGAATATAGAGAGGCAGCTTGAAGAAAGTGATAATAAATTGGATAGCTTGCTTAAAGAAATAGCTGAAGAACAAACCACTCAGATTTTAGAACTTGAACTGGAATCTATAGAAAGAAAGATTTCCAGATTAGGGGCTATTAATTTAGCAGCCATGGAGGAATATGAACTGGAAGAAAAACGTAAAGCCTTGCTGGATGATCAACATCAAGAGCTTTCGAGCGCATTAGATATCTTGCAAAAGGCAATTGATAAGATAGATAAGGAGACTAGAACCAGCTTTAAAGATACTTTTGATAAGTTAAATATAAGTTTAGCCCAATCTTTTCCTAAGCTATTTGGAGGCGGCCATGCAGAGTTGATATTGCTCGGTGAAGATCTTCTTAGTGCGGGAGTTGGTATTTCAGCCAGACCACCTGGTAAGAAAAATTCAAGTGTTGCACAACTATCAGGCGGAGAAAAGGCATTGACTGCGATAGCTATTGTTTTTGCATTCTTTGAGTTAAACCCCGCTCCCTTTTGTATGCTAGATGAGGTAGATGCTCCTCTTGATGATTTAAATACAATGCGTTTCATAGAACTTGTAGAAGATATGTCTAAGAATGTGCAATTTGTTTACATAACCCATAATAAGATTTCCATGGAAAGAAGTAAGCATTTAATGGGTGTGACTATGCAAGAACCCGGTGTCTCTAGGATGGTTGCTGTAGATGTAGAGGAAGCAGTTGCATTAGCTGCAAGCTAGTTATGTTTAATTTAGCAGAATTATTAACCTTAATTATAGGTTCACTTTTAGCACTCGTTTTTATAGATGGAATTAGAAGATCCTTAAGGAGTAGAGCAAGCTTCCTCAAAGTTGACTTAATTGATTCATCCGAGCCAATGAATAAAGATTTTGAGCAAGAATGGCTGGAGGGGTACGATGAAGAAAATAATTCAGGGGATCTCTCAAAAGAGGCCATTGCAGAACCTTCTGATGAAATTGAAGAGATAGATTTACCTCATAATTTCTATCCTTCACATCAACTTTTAATCATTAATCAGTCTTCCGAGGAAAGTGATATCTTTTCTTATGAGTCAATTGCAAGTATCTTGGATGATCATCCTTTTGTGTTTGATGAAAGAGGTTACTTTATTCTTCTTGATCAAGGCAATAGTCCTCTCTTTAGTATTTTAAACGGAAAGAATCCTGGAACATTCCTAAACAGTATTTCTTCAAGTGATATAGCTTTTGTATTTGATCCTAATTCGGTTCTAAATCCGGTAGAAGGGTTTGATGATATGTGCGAAATTGCTCAAATTATATCTAAGTCTTTTGGTTCAAGTCTATTAGATGAGAATAGAAATATCCTTACCAAACAGATGCTAGAGCATATGCGACAAGAAGCTCAAGAATTTCAACGACAAAAACTGGCTATTGTCAGTTAAAATAGGTTCCTATGAGTTCAGATTCTGACGTTAAAAGTCGTCTTAAAGCTTTGTATGTGTTGATTAATGATCACTCTCATAAATACCATGCTTTGGACGCTCCTATTGTAAGTGATGCAGAATATGACTTGTTATTTCAGGAGCTGTTGTTCATTGAAAATAGTAATCCCCAATTTATAGACAAGAACTCTCCTTCACAGAGGGTGGGCTCAAAACCCTTAGAAGGGTTTAAAAAGATTACGCATTTAGAGCAAATGCTTTCTTTAGATAATGCATTTGATGGTAATGATCTTCAGGATTTTGATAAGAGAATTACTGAAAGGTTGAATACAGACGAATGCATTGAGTATTCTTGTGAGCCTAAATTAGATGGAGTGGCTGCTAATCTTTTATACAGATCCGGTGAACTTGATTACGCTTCAACAAGAGGAGATGGCAAGGTAGGAGAAGACATAACGCACAACATAAGAACCATTCAATCTGTACCTTTAAAACTTAATAACAATAAAAGTTTTGATATACCTGAATTGCTTGAAGTTAGAGGTGAAGTTTTTATAGAGCTCAAGGACTTTGAAGAAATTAATAAGCATTCCAAAAAAAATGGCCTAAAAGTTTTTGCCAATCCAAGGAACGCTGCTGCAGGGAGTTTAAGACAGTTAGACCCGAAAGTTGCTTCAGGGAGACCTCTTAAGTTTTTTGCACATGGCTTTGGATCTGTTAATGCCGGAAAAGAGAAATTTCCTCAACTGCAATCTGAAGTCCTTCAAGCTTTTTCTTTTTGGGGATTGCCTGTTAATCCAAGATCAGGCTTAGTTAAAAGTATTGAGGAAGGTATAGCTTTTTTTAATAAAATTGAAAAGGATAGAAGTTCTCTTCCATATGAGATTGACGGTGTTGTCTACAAGGTTAATAAGCTTTCTTATCAGAATACTTTAGGAAAAGTCTCACGAGCACCGCGCTGGGCAATAGCAAGAAAGTTTCCTGCAGAAGTTGGTATAACGATTATTAAATCTATATCGTTTCAAGTAGGAAGGGTAGGAAGTATTACTCCTGTAGCTGAATTTGAACCTACGATTGTGGGAGGAGTAACAATATCTCATGCTAGCATTCATAATTTTGATGAAATAGCTCGTCTAGATGTTCGGGAAGGAGATACTGTATCTATCAAAAGAGCAGGAGATGTTATCCCACAAATTATAAGAGTAGACCTTGATAAAAGACCTCCAAATTCTAAAGCTATAAATGTTCCTACGAAGTGTCCTTCTTGCTCAGGACCTTTAGCAAAGGAAGAATCAGAGGCCATATTGAAATGCAAGGCGGGTACAAATTGCACAGCACAGAGGATAGAGTCGATAAAACATTTCGTCTCTCGGAATGCTATGAATATTGATGGTCTAGGTGAGAAGATTATTCAACAATTAGTTAATCTTAAAGCTATAGATGATCCTTCTGACTTATATGGTTTAAGAAAAGAAGTATTAGTTGAATTAGATGGGTTTGCAGATAAGTCAGCTACTAATCTTATTAATTCTATAAAAGAAAGCAAAACTACAACTCTTCAAAGATTCATATATTCTTTAGGAATTAGGGAAGTTGGTGAGGCAACAGCTCTTAACCTTTCAATTTATTTCAAAAGTCTTGACAAAATAATGAGTGCTTCTGAAGATGAGTTATTAGAGATTAATGATATTGGACCTGTTGCTTCTCATTATATTGCTGGTTATTTTAGGAGTAAGGAAGGTTTAGATTTACTGGACAAGTTTAAAAGTTGTGGAATTGTTCTTGAGAATCCAGTTGGTAATGCTGATTTAAAGCTAGGAGATCAGATTATTGTTATAACAGGTTCATTTTCTAATATTTCAAGGAGACAATTGAAGGAAGAACTGATTCGTTTAGGAGCTAAAGTTTCTTCTAGTGTTTCTTCTAAAAGTACAATTTTAATTGCAGGTGAAAAGCCTGGTTCAAAACTGTCTAAAGCCAAAGACTTGGGCGTGATTATTCTTGATGAAGAGAAGGCTTTGGATTTATTGAATTAATTTTTCATGAAAAATAATCTAGCTTTACTAACTTGTTTTTTTGTTTTGATAGGCTGCGCCTCAAATACACCACCTTCAACAACTACCGATGTTTGCAAGATTTTTAAAGAAAGGTCATCTTGGTATAAGGCAGCAAAAAAAACAGAGGAGCGTTGGAAGATACCAGTATCTGTTTCGATGGCTATTATTAAACAAGAATCAAGTTTTATAGCTGATGCGAAACCAGAGAGAACTAAATTATTAGGTTTTATTCCTTGGAAAAGAGTAACGAGTGCAAAGGGCTATGCTCAAGCGGTAGATGGAACTTGGGAAATGTACCTCAAAGATAGAGACGGTTGGTTCGTGCAGAGAAATGACTTTGAAGATGCAGTGGACTTTATAGGCTGGTATAACTATAAAACTCATAAACAGTTGGGCATACCTATGAATAATGCTAGAGCGCTTTATCTTGCATACCACGAAGGTAGAGCTGGTTATAAAAAAGGAAGTTACAGAACCAAACCTTGGCTTCTTTCTGTAGCCGATAAAGTGCAAAGACAATCTGATCGATATAGTATTCAATATGAAGGCTGTAAAAAGAAACTGGGTAAATGGTTTATATTTTTCTAATTTTTGATACTCTGAGATAATGATAAAAAGATTTTTCTCTATTTTTATAATTTTTATACTAACTACTTGTGCTTCTCAGCCCAGAATAGAAACTGATAAAGACAATGAATATGATTTATCTAGTTACAAGTCTTTCAAAATAGAACAACCTGAGTTAACTAACTCACCATCTCAGATTAGTCTTAATCCCATTTTAATGCAGAGGGTAGAAAGAGCTATACAGTCGAGCCTTGAAGCAAAAGGCTTAAAAGAAAATTCTGATGCAGATATGACAGTAAGATTTTTTATAGGCACAAATAGAGAAGTCGAAAGATCAACTGGAATGAGTAGTAGAGGTTTTTATAATGACAGGTATTGGGATTCAAGAGATCAAAGGTTCATAAAAGTAGATAAAGATGAGATTGCTATCCGTTTTCATGACAATAAAACTGATGAAGTAATTTGGTATGCTTTTTCGAGGTTTAATAGATCCTTAAATATAAAAGATCAAAGTGCAATTAATAGTTTAATAGAAAAAGCTATCATTAATTTTTAACTTTGAAACGATCCGGTTTTATTGCCTCAGCAACAGAAGAGTCAATTGGCAACGTTGTTCCATCTATTAAGTCTGCAATATATTCTGAACAGAGGGGAGCTGATGAAGATCCTCTTGAGCCATGCCCAGCATTGATATAAATACCGTTCATAAAACCTGCTATGGGCAATCTATCTTTTGTTATTGTTCTAAACCCAACTCTACCTCCATTCAGCTCTAGACCTTCCTTTAAAATTATTTTCATTTTTTTTAGATTCTCACTATGTTCTTTTTCGCTTAGCTCTTTCGAATAAGACTTACTGTAGGATGATCCAATGAGATGTTGATCACCAAATTTCGGAGATAAGTAGCCACCAGCACAAATAGGAAAATTTAAGTTTTCAAGAGTTTTACTTGAAGATATGTAAGAGACTTGGCCTCTTTTTTTAGAGATTCCTTCAAGTTCAATAAACTGTTCAACCATGTAGGCATTGCATAAGCAAACTTGATCTAGTATGTATTCATTTTTACTTGTTTTAAAACGAAAGCCTTCTCTTTCTTGTATGAGATCTTGGACCTCTTCATTAAAGTTTTTCTGTATTCCTTCGTGGTCCATCATATCCTGACAAATACCTTTAGGGTTAATGTAGCCAGCATCTTTAAAGAATAGTCCTCCATGATTAAGCAGAAGACCTGCTTTTTTACTAGCTAATTTTTTGGAGAGTTTTTCAAATAAAGCAGTATCTTGTCTAGCATTACATAGGTCACTCTCTCTTTTTTTTGAGTTCTCATCAAATCCCAACATTAGGACGCCCGATTTTTTCCAAAATTTAGTTTTCATATCATCGTAGAACTTGGAAGAAAAAAGATATGCAGTAAGTGAAAATCTTGCGTAAGGACTATCGTGAGATGATAGTCTGGGATATGTAACTAGCAAGGGATTCCCTGAAGCAGAGCATGAAGGGGCCTCTTCTTTATCAAAGATGAAAACCTTATGGCCTCTGTTTGCAAGAATCTTTGCTAAAGAGCATCCTGCTATACCTGCTCCTATAATTCCAATACTTTTGCTTGTCGAGGTTACTTTCTTATATTTGCCCTGATATTTCCCAGTTAACATTCTTCTTTTATCGCCAAAGCCTTTTATTTTAGAAAGTTTAAAATTAACTCTTTCTAAGTTATTTCTTACAACACCTGCTTCACTATAAGTTGCAAATGTAGTTTCGGAATGTGAGGATTCTGCAATACATGCAGCAATTTTTTTGGACCACATTTCGGGGTTATTGCCTGGAGAAAATCCGTCTAAATACCAAGCATCGTATTTTATAAAAGGGTTTTTTAATTCACTAAGGGTTTCTTTTAAATCTCCATAGACCAGGCTTAAATTTATTCTGCCATCGGCAAAATTAATTCTATGTAAACCTTTGGCATTAAGTGGTAATTTAGATACTAATTCCTCTGATTGGATAGAGAGTGAGGGATATTTAGAAAGAACTTTCAATAAATCTTTTTTTGAGAAAGGACTTTTTTCAAAAGATAAGTAATATAATTTTGATTCTTTTGGACTAGCTTCAAGAAATTTTTTCCAACTGGTTAAAAAATTAATTCCTGCGCCAAAACCTAGTTCACAAATTAGAAAGTTCTTATCGTTAGAAAGACTTCTCCATCTTTCTTCTAAATTATTTCCCTTAATAAAGACGTGTTCACATTCCTCTATCGCTCCCTGTTTAGACCAATAAAGATCCTTGTGCTCAATAGAGTAAGGAGAGTCTTTCTCCCAGGATAATTCTGCGAACTTAAGATTTAAGAAAGAGTTCGAAGGATTATTAGACTTTTGAGCTTTATTTATTGCCTGAAGGAATTTCGTTAAATGGTATTCCTTTGTCAGCTCTCATATCTTGAGGCATTCCTAGTACTTGTTCGGAAATAATATTTTTAAGAATTTCATCAGTTCCACCTGCTATTCTTATACCGGCAGCACCATAAAAGCCGTATTGGTACATAGATTGGTCAGCCTCAGCTTCATCCATTCGTAGTATTCCTGCAGAATCCATTAGATCCATACCAAAATTTGCTATCTCTTGGAGCTTATTGCCACTAACTATCTTTGTTATAGAGGACTGAGGTCCGGGAGTTTCTCCGCGAGACAAGGCAGATAAATTCCTATATTTAGCAAATTTAAGTCCACTTTTTTGACAGTACCAGTCAGCTAGTTTTTCTCTAACTGCTCCATTCTCTATTGCTAGACTGCCATTTAAGTCTTGGCCTCTTGCAAGGTTAAAGGCCTCTTCAAAGTCTGGACCAGACGCATCTCCCACAGCCAGTCTTTCATTCATAAGTGTTGTTAAAGATACTTTCCAGCCATCACCCACTGCACCTAACCTTTGGCTGTCAGGTATTTTTACATCAGTGAAATAGACTTCATTAAAATTAGCTCCTCCTGAAATTTGCTTGATCGGTCTTACCTCAACACCTGGCGATTTCATGTCTAAAAAGAAATAAGTTAATCCTTTGTGTTTATGAGCGGTAGGATCGCTTCTTGTCACTAATATGCCCCAGTCACTAAAATGAGCTCCTGAAGTCCATATCTTTTGACCATTTATTGTCCAAGTGTCTCCTTCGAGTACTGATTTTGTCTTTAGTCCAGCAAGGTCTGATCCAGCACCTGGTTCGCTAAAAAGCTGACACCAAATCTCTTCTCCTTTGGCCATTGGAGGAAGGTGTCTTGCTTTTTGATCATCTGTTGCATACATCATCATTACCGGTCCTGCCATGCCTTGTCCAATTTCAAGAAAGCCACCTGGAACTTTAAATTTAGAAATTTCTTGTCCCCAAATTACTCTTTCTATAGGAGTAGATTCTCTTCCTCCGTACTCTTTTGGCCAGTGCATACAGGCCCATCCAGATTCATAAAGTTTATTTTGCCAAATTTTAACTTGCTCCAATCCTTCTTCTTCAGAGGCCGCTCTCCACCCATCTTTTGGTCCTTTTTTTAAAGATGCATTAGCTTTTAGCCATTCATAGGCTTCTTTTCTAAATTTTGCTTCTTCACTTGTATCATTAAAGTCCATAATCTTCCCCTATAGTTGATTGGCTCTTTCAAGAGAGCTAATTAATTTATCTTTCCAAATGCTTTGACTGCCAATATTTGCAGCTAATTGACGGCATCTTCTGTAATAGAGGTGGCAATCAAATTCCCAAGTGAATCCCATGCCACCATGTGTTTGTATGTTTTCTTTTGAACATTCGTTAAAGGCCTGACTTGCGCTAACCCTTGAAGTAGCTGCTGCTGTAGCTAGTTCTGGAGCATCAGTACTAAGTGCCCAAGCACCGTAATAACAATTTGATCTAGCAAGCTCTACAGCAATATACATATCTGCCAACTTATGCTTAATGGCCTGAAAAGAAGCAATTGATCTACCAAAAGCAAAGCGCCCCATTGCATATTCTTTGGCCATATTCATTGAAGCTTCAGCTCCACCCAATTGTTCAAAAGAAAATAAAACTGCTGCTCGGTCAAGTATGTATTGTAGGTTTTCCCAACCTTCTTTCGCGGAACCAAGTGTTATAGCCGTAGCATTATTAAAGGTTAAAGAGGCATGAGATCTAGAAGGATCAAGGGTGGGTTGATTTACCCTCTCAACTCCATCAGAATTTAGATCAACAAGAAACAAGCCTACAACGCTACCTTCCTTTGCTGATACAACAGCAAAATCAGCAATATCACCATCAGGAACAGCAATCTTAGTGCCACTGATAGAACCATCTTTGACTTCGCAAATAATATTCAATTCTGTAGGCGCCGTATTCTTTTCTGTGTGTGCAAAGGTGCCTATAGAACTTCCGCTAGCAAGTTTTGGTAAATAGTTCTGTTTTACTTCATTAGAGCCTAATTTTAAAAGAAATTCAGTAGCTAGGTAAACACTAGATGAAAATGGAGTAGGTGCTAAGCTTCTTCCTAGTTCTTCTGCAATGACACACAACTCAAGATAACCAAGACCCAATCCATCATATTCTTCAGGTATTGAAGTAGCTGTAAAACCCATTTCACCTATAAGTTTCCATAATTCCTCATCATACGAATCTTTGCCTTCAAGAACTGCTCTCGCTCTTTTAACAGAGTCTTCTTTTTCAAGAAATTTACGAGCAATATCTTTAAGTTGTATTTGGTCGGCTGAAAATTCAAAATTCATTTTTGTCCTCGTTTTATTAGATATCTATATATCTTAGAATAAATGTTAAAATTTTTTATATGATTCTTATTGTATCTACGAACTAACAGAAAGAAAGACTAAAATAAAAAATTATGGCTGAAAATAATACCCCAGATTCAACAGAAGAGACTTCTGATATTAAACCTGTTAGATCAGAAGCTATGTCTAATCGGGGCGGAAAAAGAGTAGGAGGAGCTAGTATGCTCTTCACAGCAACCCTTGGATTTATTAATTTAGGCGGATTAATTCTGTTGTTTTTCTGGTTTTTTAATACCTCAGGCAATCAACAACAAGTAGGGCAAAACTTTGTTGAAAGAATTAGTCTTGTTGAAGAATCTCTAGATAAACAGCAGTTAGAGAATCAAGATTTGATCAAATCAACTGATCAAGACTTAAAGTTTATCAATAAAGAAATAAGAAAGCTTTGGGATCTCAGTAATAAAAAGAATCGAAAGAAGATAGCTGTTAATATAAAAATCTTAAAAGAACTAGATGAAGAGCTAGCAATTTTGGTTAAGCAAATTAATTCTTTGGGTGCCAAACAACGTGCCCGTGATCTTGAATTTGCTAAGTTAGAAAATTCGCAAGATAACCTAAGAATACAATTAGTAGATCTTATTCCTTCAAGCGATGATTCTATTTTAGAAGAGAGACTAGAAGCTCAAAATGAGGCTATTGAACTCTAATGAGCCTTCAGAGGCAAATAGATGAGTTACTTTTGAATCTTGAAATTTATCAATCAGAACAGGCGACATCTACGAACTAGATGCTTATAATGCTGAATCTTTGCGGATGTGGTGGAATTGGTAGACACGCCAGATTTAGGTTCTGGTGCCGAAAGGTGTGGAGGTTCGAGTCCTCTCATCCGCACCAATTATTTCCTTATTAATTTTCTTAGAAAATTATTTTAAGGATTCTATTACAGCTTCATGTACAACTTTTCCAGACTGCACATTTAATCCATTAAATAGGTGTTTATCTTCTTCTAAGGCTCTTTCTGTTCCTTTGTTTGCAATATCAAGAATATAGGGGAGTGTAGCCTGATTTAGTGCATGGGTTGCAGTTAGAGGAACGGCACCTGGCATGTTGGTTACACAATATTGAACTATCCCATGAGTAAGAAATGTAGGATCATCATGAGAGGTTGGGCGGCTAGTCTCAAAGCAACCACCTTGATCTATTGAAATATCAACCATAACAGTTCCGGGCTCCATAGCTAGAATCATTTCTTCTTTAACTACTTTCGGAGCCTCCCTTCCCACGACATATACGGACCCAATAACTAAGTCAGAATTAGATATCGCATCAGCAACAGAATTTGGTGTCGGTACAATATATTCAATATTTTTTTCCCCATAGATAACTTCTAACTCACCGAGCCTTTTTTCAGATAGGTCAATAACTCTGACATGTGCATTATTAGCTATTGCTTTATCTATGGCCTCAGTTCCAGCAGTTCCAGCTCCTATAACAGTGACTATTCTGGGTCCTAACTCGCCGAAAGAACCTATGAGAGTTCCCTTACCTTTATTGTGTTTAAGTAAGTGATAGGAACCCACCAGTATACTTAGTTGTCCAGCTATAGCGCTCATGGGTGCAAGTAGCGGTAAAGAACCTTCTGCAGAGGTTACCGTCTCATATGCAATCCCAGTTACCCCCGTAGCAGTGAGATCTAATCCTTTCCTTTTATCCCCCGCTAAATGTAAATAGGTAAAAAGAGTATGTTTTTCAGAAAGGAAGGACAGTTCGCTGGAAGCAGGCTCTTTAACCTTAATAATTAATTCTGAAGATTCAAAGATTTTCTGAGGCGTCTCCAATACCTTGCCTCCAGCATCAGTATAGTCAGTATTAGAGAACCCAATCTCTTTTCCAGCATTGTGCTGTATGAATACCTCATGCTCATTTGAGACTAATGTTTTAACAGATTCAGGAGTTAGGCCAACCCTGTATTCATTATTTTTTATTTCTTTCGGAACACCAATTCTCATATAAAAAGTGTGAAGTATTATTCACTATTTTAGCTATTTTATCTGTTAATGGGGATTAAGATAATCTTAATGAAGTTTTATTTAAGGAAGGTGGAGTCGGTCTGCGAGATGTTTGCTGAATTTAATTATTTATAAATTATTTAGCCTTTTTGAATTTTTGCATACTCTTTAAGGATTAATTCTCTCATCCATAGGTTACCTGGATCCGCATCTTTTGTTTCATGCCAATAGAGATGCAATACAACTGGATCAACGGTAAAGGGTAGTTTAATAACAGCTAGGTTATTAGAGCTTAAAAAGTTTTGGGTTGAGGTCAAGGCCAAATTAGAATGCTCAATGACAAAAGGAGCCACTAAAAAGTGTTGAGCTCTGAGTGCAATTCTTCGATTAACACCAAGTCTGTAAAGAGCCATGTCTATATGACCTAGTCCTAATCGTCTGTTGGAGATATGAACATGAGAAAGTGCAAGATAATCATCCATAGTTATTTTCTTCTTTTTTGTAATAGGATGCCCTTTACGTACTATTAATACATAGTCGTCTTCAAAAATCTTTTGATGCCTTAATGAGGGATCACTATGTATAGGGGGATCAATACTAAAATCAATATTTCCAGCTGCCAATTCACGAGGCGTATTCTTTCTTGGAGTTAAATAACTTTCTATATCTATTTCTGGAGCAAATTCCGTTAGAGATTTTATTAAAGTAGGTAGAAGCGCTGACTTGGGATGAAAAGTTTCAGCTTCAGATATTGTGTTCCTAAAGAGACTTAAAGCAGCCCTAACATCTTCTATTATATTTTGTGCTACAGTTGTTGGGACCATTCCTTTAGAAGTTCTTGTGAATAATTCATCATCAAAAGTATCTCTTAACCTTGAAAGTGCGTTACTAACTGCAGGTTGTGTTATACCTAAGACATGTCCAGCCTTAGTAAGATTTCTTTCTGTATAAATTACATCGAAAGCAATGAAAAGGTTTAAATCAGTATTATTAAGATTCATAGATATCGTAAAATGTTGTCTTGTAAATTAGTTTGGTGGTGTTATATATTTCTTTATAGACTAAGGCCTAAGATAGAACTATTATTCCTTTTATTAAAATTTAATTGACTTGAGTATTATAAACAAAACTTATAATACAATACTTTTAATATATATTTCAATTATAGGGAGTAATAAATGCAACTAGAATTTTCAGATAGATCAAAAGATCTACAAATAAGAATCGCTAAATTTCTTGATGATCATATTTATCCTTCAGAAGAGGTTTATGCTGCGCAAATGGCAGAGTTCACGGAACAAGGAAATCGTTGGCAAATACCTCAAATTATAGAAGACAAAAAAAAGATAGCTAAAAGTGAAGGACTTTGGAATTTATTTCTTCCTGAGAATCCTATGGGCGATGACATGACTAATTTAGATTATGCACCTTTATGTGAACTGATGGGTAGGTCAGGCATTGCATCAGAAATATTTAACTGCTCAGCTCCTGATACTGGCAATATGGAAGTTTTGGCTAGATACGCCAATGAAGAGCAGCAAGAAAGATGGTTAAAACCACTCCTTGATGGAGAAATTCGTTCTGCATTTGCTATGACTGAACCGGCTGTTGCTTCTTCCGATGCAACAAATATTTGCTCTTCTGCGGTCCTAGATGGAGATGAATACGTTATAAATGGAGAAAAATGGTGGACTTCAGGTGCTGGAGACCCTAGATGTAAAGTTTTAATCTTTATGTGCATGACAAACCCCGATAATCCTAAGCACCAACGTCAGTCGCAAATAATTGTTCCTATGGATACTCCTGGTATCAAGATCGAAAAGATGATGCATGTATTTGGGTATGATGATGCCCCTCACGGTCATGGAAGAGTTAGCTTTACAGATGTAAGAGTGCCTAAAGAAAATCTTTTACTTGGAGAAGGTAGGGGATTTGAGATCTCCCAAGGGCGTTTAGGACCAGGGAGAATTCACCACTGCATGAGAACTATAGGAGTTATGGAAAGAGCATTAGAACTTATGTGCAAACGTTCAGAAGAGAGAGTGGCTTTTGGTAAGAAACTTTCTGCTTTAGGAGCTAACTTTGATCATATAGCAAACTGCAGAATCGATATCGAAACTTCTCGTTTATTAACTTTAAATGCAGCACATAAGATGGATACTGTTGGAAATAAAGTTGCTAGAAGTGAAATAGCACAAATCAAGGTCCACGTTCCAATTGTAGCTCAGAGAGTTATAGACGCAGCTATCCAGATGCATGGCGGTGCTGGTGTAAGTCAAGACTTTCCTCTTGCAAGCATGTACGCTCACATGAGGACGCTGAGGCTGGCAGATGGCCCTGATGAAGTGCACAGAAGAACTGTGGCGAGAGAAGAGCTAGGAAAATACGGAGGAGGTAAAACTTCTGAAATTGTAGTAACAAGAGACTAGCACTCTCCATGAATCGTAAAAAGGCTCCTTAAGGAGCCTTTTTTATACTATCTTTAGAAATTCTTTGCTAATCTCTTCCAGTGCATCATCGACACCTGGGATAATAGGCATTGTTGCAAAGCCATGAATATAACCAGGATATTCTTTATGAAAAACTCTAACATTAGAATTTATTAGTTTTTGAGCAAAAAGGTTTCCCTCATCGCGTAATGGATCAAATCCCGCAGTCACAACAACCGCCGGAGGCAGGTCTTGTAAAGAATTAGCTAGCAGAGGGGACACTAAAGGATCCTTAACGTTGTCTTGAGATTCTAGGTAGTGGTCCGCAAACCATTCCATAGCAGCTTTAGTAAGCATAAAACCTTCTGCACAATCTTCTTGGATAGACTTAGTTTGAAATCGTAAATCTGTTACCGGGTAGATCAAAAGCTGAGCCTTTGGTAGAAGCTTATCTTCTTCTTTCTGTTTCAAGCAAACAGCTGCAGCAAGGTTCCCTCCGGCACTATCACCCCCTACAGATATACTGTTTTTTTGAATATTGAGTTTTTCAGAGTTTTCTTTAACCCAATCATAAGCAGCTAGACAATCATCCAATGGAGTAGGGTACTTGTATTCGGGGGATAGTCTATAATCTACTGAAAATACCTTAAATCCTAATTTTAGACAAAGATTCTCACAAAGTTCATTGTGGGTTTCTACGCTACCTATAACCCATCCTCCGCCATGAAAATAAACTAAAGCATTTTTTGTTTCGGCATTATCTAAAGGAATGTACTGTCTTATAAGGATGGTTTCTGAATCCACTGATATTTGGTGATCTACAGTATCTACTTTGCCGTTAGGTTTTTGGGGGAATAATTTACTTTGTTCTAAATAAGATTCTCTAAACTCTTCAGCAGTCAGGGTTAAAAAATCAATATCCCCTATATTATTTTGTGACAACATAAGTTGAAAGGGAGGATGAAGTTTTCTATGTTCTAGCGTTATTTGTTTCTTCCCTGAAAATAAAATAAGTAACCAGTTTGGCAGTTTTAGTAGAAAATTTATCATATCAATCTTGAGTTTCTTTATTAGAGGTTACTCATTCTCTTTTTCTTCATAGTTTACATAGCCGAAGCTAGGGCTTTCTTTTAATCCAACAGCATATTGTGGAGGGACTATCTCTGGCAGTTCTCCTGGTTTTCCAGGTGGTGTGTAATAACCTAAAGAATAATTTCCCATAGAGTAGCCAATTAGTTTTAGAAGTTTAGGATCTAATTCCTTAGCAATATGGGGGGGAGTAGATAAATATTGATTTTCTTCTTGCCTGAGCCATCCCAAGGTATAAGTGATGTTCAAGCCTATCCTGTCTGTATTTGTTTCATTAGATCCTGCTCCGTGAAAAACTGATCCTGTATAAATAAGTACGGAGCCAGTTTTCATTTCTGCTTGAACTATTTCTTCTTCAGTAATTTCTCTTTTATCATCCCAATTAGAACTTCCTGGAGCTATCCTAGTAGCTCCATTTAAAATGGTAAATTCATTTAAAGCCCAAATAGTATTTAGTTGAGGTTCGAGATGATTTAGGTCATTTCCCCAGGCCCATTTATCTTTATGAATTAATTGTTTAGTTTCTTTAGGTTTAACTCTAATAATCTGAGTTAAATGCAGTTGGTATCTTCCGCAGTGTTCTAAAAGAAGTTCATCACATATACCAAGCACTAATTTATGTTGGATAAGTTCTCTGCATTTAGAAGACCTGGAGACTAATCCTCCAGTTCTTGTTGTATATTTGCCCGAGAACTCGTCTTGGCCTGGTCTCGATAATTCCATGTAAGGATCCGTCTCTCTCCTAAGAGACTCTATAAAGTATTCATCTACAACATCTTTAACTATTATTGCTCCATCTCTTCTTAAAGAAGATAACATTT
>LWDU01040216.1_pt1 | contig 24466 bp, 28 predicted proteins | sample 727161 | NCBI WGS metagenome assembly LWDU01 (sample SAMN04566230, study PRJNA314399) | hydrothermal vent metagenome | isolation source: deep sea hydrothermal plume seawater | place: Mexico: Gulf of California, Guaymas Basin | collected 2004-07-11
CGTCCATCGTGCCAAGGCCACCCGGCAAGATCAGGAATGCATCCGCATGATCAACCATCATCTGCTTACGCTCATGCATGCTGTCGACAACATGCAATTCCGTCAGGCCTGTATGCGCAACTTCCTTATCAGCGATATGCTTGGGAATAATGCCGATCACTTCGCCGCCATTTTTAATCGCTGTATCGGCAACAATGCCCATCAATCCGACATGACCGCCGCCATAGACCGTGCGCATACCTTTTTCTGCTAGGCTCTTACCCAGCGTGGCTGCCGCATCTTTAAAATCCTGATCTACGTTATTGGATGATCCGCAATAAACACATACGCTTTTAATATTACTCACTGTGATTCCCCATCAGTATCTTTGTTAACAACGGTGTAGCTCAAACCGTCCCAATGAATAGCGACAGGTGTACAGATTTTATCATCGATCACAAGCGTTTTCTGACAACGCGGCGTTTCTTCTTCAACGTTTGTGCTGGCAATCTCTTCAACAGCAATACTGACAGACGGGCGACAAAGATGTGCAGCACCCTTTACTTCTGTCTGGTTCAGCTCATCTACCACAATCTTGTGAACAGATGGTGTCGGAATACCGGCATTTGGGTTATCCGAAATCGCAACCACCAACGACACCTCATTCGCTTTTTCACGCTTGGAAACAGATGAACGATCAACAATCAGCGCCTCTTGAATATGGGCAATAGACAGGCCTGTCATAATTTGTTCATCCTGACCGTCACAATTCAAATCCGCCGATACAAAACTACCAAAGCGCCAAAAAATATCAGGGTAGCTCTCGGTTAAAACATTCATCCAACGTGGCTGATTGGCAAACTCACGCGGGCTTGCCGCAATTTGTTCTTCGGTAGCAGCCTGTAAAACGGAATTACGCAAATCAGTCAGATCCGTCACGCATGATAATTCATACGCACGATCCAATGAGGCCGTACCTGATAATGTCGCTTCCCACTTACAATGAGCATCGCGATACATAATCCAGTTCTTTTGAGATTCGGCCAGCTCCTGACGGGCATCGCCTTCCTGTGTTTCCATCAGCGCGCGGTATGTTTCGCCCATACGGGTCTGCGCCTCATCCTTCTTCTTGTTCACACAATCATGAACCTCGGATGTGCTCTTGGCTCTGGCACACGGATCCACGCCGTTTCTTTGCGCGTACGCTTCGCTGTTAAACATCACCAGCGAGAGAAGCAACGTTGTGGAGAAAAGAGAAAGACAAACAAGGAATAGATTTTGGCGCATGATTTTTCCGGATTTAAAAAACATAGAAAGCAGTCCTACTTACTGTTATAGCTGATTATTACAAACACGAACAGACCCCTTACGACTAAAACCTTCGCCGTAACAAAGGCAGCATCCATGCTTGATAGTCATATCAGACCCTTTATAGACCCGCCGCTCAATCGTATAGCCCGCCTTTTAGTACAGGCAAGTATCTCTGCCAATACCGTTACCCTAACAGGCTTTACGGTCGGGTTAACCGCCTGTGCGTGCCTGGCCTTACAATACTATACGGCAGCACTGTGCCTAATCCTGCTCTCCCGTATTATTGATGGTCTTGATGGCGCCGTGGCGCGGGCAGGAAAGGGGGCTACGGATTGCGGCGCCTATCTTGATACACTGACAGACTTCATATTCTACAGCGGTGTCGTATTCTGTTTTGCGCTCGGTAAACCTGATACCGCCATTCCCGCAGCTTTTTTGATTTTCAGCTTCATAGGGACAGCTACATCATTTCTGACCTTCGGCATTCTGGCCGCACAACACGGCATGACGCACGATAAACAGGGTAAAAAATCTTTTTACTACGCGGCAGGGCTCTGCGAAGGCAGCGAAACCATTATCTTCTTTGTTCTATTCTGCCTGTTTCCCGCCTATTTTGCGCAACTGGCGATCACCTTCGGCATATTATGCTGGATTACAACAGCAGGGCGCACAGCCATAGCCGTTAAAACATTCAAATCATAAATGATGATGGTTTAATTAACCCAGACGCAGCGGATTAAACGTATCCTGTGACAGGTTAGGATTGTCCATAACCAGTGCCGCTTGCTGCGCTTCATCCAGATCAAGGGCGGCTATCGGCATTTCGGAAGAAGCTTCCTCGATAGAAATACCTGTCTCACGCCAGCGCTGGTACATCGCAGAGCCCAAATCGGCATCTTCCTGCATTGTATCAAGCTCGGCCATAATGGCATTCATGCCTTCTTCACTGAACATACCGGGCTTCATGTCTTCTAATGATGCTTCGGTGCTGTAACGGATTTCAGCCATATTCAACTTACCGAAACCGGGGCCTTCGGCCATAGAACGGTTCATCGCACTGCCCATCGGGCTTGGCGCTGTTGTTGTCGTGCCTGCCATAACGTCAATAGTCTGATGACCGGCGCTTGAGTCATAAGACCCGCGCATCGCATCCGCAGCCGCACTCTTGAACGCGCCGCTTGATGGCCTGTTAGCAGTAATAAAGCTACCAGCACCCGCCATATCAATGGCAGCACCCGCGGCAGGGAATGCTACTTTAGCAGCCGCCGCAACAATCGAAGTCGATGCTGCCGAAGCAACAACACCGCGCATCCCGCCGCCACTAGGAGCCGCAGGCGCCGCAGCACCTTTCATTTCTTTTTGAACCGCTGCCATTGCCTGTTTGGCATCTTGTACAGCAGCACCTTTAGCCTGCGCAAAATCACCTGCCGCCTTGGCACCTTGGCCACTGGCAGCCGTCATTTTACCGGCTTCTAGCTTGGTTGTTTCTTGTGACATCGTGCGCGCTTTCTGCATCGCAGATATAGCATCCTGAACAGGATCATTCGGTTTTTGATCCTGCGCAACCTCTTGCGAGCCCGCGTCTTGAATAATTGGTCTGGAAATATTCGGCTGTGTACGATCGACCAGCACATCCATGAAGGCGTCACTATAATCCGCGCCCAAATCAACATCCAGCGCGCCACCGAACTCATCTAATGAGCTCAGAGCATCAGTGGCGAACATATCGCCTTGGGCTGCAGGGCCAAAAGCCCCATCTGATAAGGACATCACAACACCTTAAAAAGAACATCTCTATACCGTTATATAGTTGATATTATTCATTTTTCAACTTTTGAACGGCTTTTTAACTTACAAAGATCATAACACTTAATGTGTTAAGATTCTTTTACCACCTAACTACATTTTACCGTAATTGGCCATATTTGTACAACATTTCGGGCGAATTTACAAATTTCTTACAACCCGCTAAGCCTTTGTTACAAAAGGATTCAGACTCCCTTATAACAAAAATCGACCCTAAATCCTTACAGGCCTGAACCCCAGCGCCTCTGCCACATGATGTTTCTGCACATTATCCTGCGCATCCAGATCGGCAATCGTCCGCGCCACACGCAATAATCTATGATAGGCCCGCGCTGATAATTTCAGCTTCTCCGCTGCATCCGCCAGCATCGTGCGGCTGCCATCATCCAGCGCAATAATCTTTTCCACCATAGCCGCTGGCATATCGGCATTTATGCTCGCCCCGCCCATTTCGGCCTGAAAATCCTTAAACCGTGCAGCCTGCATACCGAGTGCTCGCAATGTACGCGCGCGCACCGTTTCCGAACGCTCGCCACCCGATTTCGTTCCCAGATCCGCCACCGTGACCGCAGGCACATCAACACGCAAATCAAAACGGTCCATCAACGGGCCCGAAATCTTCGCCTGATAATCCGTACCGCAGCGCGGCGCACGCGTACACTCCATATCAGGGTCGCCCAAATACCCGCAGCGGCAAGGGTTCATCGCCGCGATTAACTGGAAATTCGCAGGGTAGGTAACGTGCTGGTTCACCCGTGCCACCAGCGCCTTGCCTGTCTCCAGCGGCTGCCTTAATGATTCAAGTGTCCCGCGCGCAAATTCAGGAAGCTCGTCCAAAAACAAAACCCCGTGATGCGCCAGCGATATCTCCCCCGGCTTGGCCTTCTGCCCGCCGCCAACCAGCGCAGGCAGAGACGCCGAATGATGCGGATCACGAAACGGGCGCGTCTTTATAAGGCCGCCCTCTGGAAGCGTCCCCGCCAGCGAATGGATCATCGAAACCTCAAGCGCCTCTTTCGGCGATAATGGCGGCAAAATACCAGGCAAGCATGATGCCAGCATAGATTTTCCTGACCCGGGCGGGCCGCACATCATCAAGTTATGACCACCCGCCGCCGTAATTTCCAGCGCGCGCTTAGCAAGCTCTTGTCCTTTAACTTCGGATAAATCAGGCACACGCATAGGCGCATCTTCCGTGGATAGCTGCGCCTCGGGACGACCTAAAATTTGCGTACCTTTCATATGGTTGATCAGCTGCAGCAAATCCTGCGGCGCCAAAATATCCAGATCACCCGCCCAAGCGGCCTCACCGCCACATGCCTTCGGGCAGATCAGGTGATTATCATTTGACCCCGCATGCAGCGCGGCGGGCAATATCCCTGCCACCGCACGGATCGAGGCATCCAGCGATAATTCACCCAGCACCACATAACGCTCCAGCTCATTCGCGGGAATAATATCCAGCGCCGCCATCACCCCCAGCGCAATCGGCAAATCAAAATGACTGCCTTCTTTAGAGAGATCCGCAGGCGCCAAATTCACCGTGAGTCTTTTCGGCGGCAGCGCAATCCCCAGCGCATGCAACGCGGCCCGCACCCTTTCCTTACTCTCCGCCACCGCCTTATCAGGCAACCCCACAATCGTAAACGCAGGCAGCCCATTAGAAATCTGCACCTGCACATCCACAGGCCGCACATCAATCCCCTGAAACGCTACCGTGTTAATTCTGGCAACCACGCCGATATTCCCCTTTTGTTCTCATATTTTCTTTATGGCATAACTGTTATAATAATCAAATGTTTTATTCGCGCCCTGATATAAAGCCTCTAGATTTAGATTTAAAAGAACTGCCAATTGATGAGGGCAGCCGTAATCTATATGGGCAAACAATTGATGGTACACATATCGGAATAAGACTGAGTAGCGGTCACCTAGAAGTAAGATCAAGTCATGCAGAAGGCACTAACAACTTTTTCGAAATGGAAAACATTCTCGTTAGCCAAAATATTTTTCCTTATTACATGGATCAGCCTAAACCTGATGTCTTTTGCGATCTTTTAGGTCTTACTGTCCAAGGTAAAAAAATAAAATCCGATTTACAGCAAAGTGGTTACGACCTCTCAGGAAACACTGTTTATTGGCACAGCATTCATCTTGCAACAAGGGTAAACGATATAACGCATTTCGTTTCTCTTATTATGAAGAAAATCCCAAAAATAAAGCTTCTTCAAATCGAACAAGACAGTGCGCTTAAAGAAAATCGCTGCCGCTCAATCGATTTTTTCATGAAACAAGACGACAGCGTGTACTTCATTCTAACTAACAGCAATTTAGACGAAGTAGTTAGCGCTATTAATAAAGGCGCTCAATTGCACGAGGTTGTAGACTTTTATCTGCATTTAAATTCAATGTCGAAATTTTTACATTCTGATGCTAGCGGCAGAAAAGCCTTTAATGAACGCAAGCGTAAGGAAGATAGGCTCGATTACAAAGTTTCAGCTATTGAACAATATGCATTAAGCTGCTCATACAAAAAGCATAACGAGATTGCTTCTAATACCATGAAGAAAATTGCTGCTATAATTGACAGTTACTTTGTAAAAGGTGTTGAAATTTATGATCTTCAAACACATCAAAAATTAGATATGCCTAAAAATAATAACTACCCAAGTTACAGTCAAAAACTGCAAGAATGGTGCTCCGAAAAACCAAATCACTACCTTGCAGTATGGGTAGGAAAGCAGCCAATCAAAAATAAGGAAGACGAACCAGAGTATTCATACTTTGGCTATCGCCCTCTAAAAGAAAATTTTCTTAAGCGAATTATAAAGTATTAGCCCAGCAGCGCTTATCCCCCTGTATCCCGCATCAAATCGCTTGCACCGCTGGACAGAAAGGCGCATAAATCGCACACTTTATTTGGTATTAACGGCATAAGTTTTACGCCCATGCTTCAGGCACGATCATTTACCTACGCTTCGGACGAGCAAAAATGGTGGCAGCAGAGCTTCATTCGCTGCGTCGAAGTATTTACAGGCCGCCTGAAAGTCTGGCGCCTCTACGCCGAATACTGCAAAGAATATCTCAGCACCGATGAAACCTTCTGGGATGCCGCCATCCGCAAGCTCGACCTGACCGTTAAATACGACCGCGATAAATTAGCCTCCATCCCGAAAACTGGGCCGCTGGTTGTGGTCGCCAATCACCCTTACGGCGTACTTGATGGCGTGATCATCACCCATATGATGATGCGCGTACGTGATGATTTCAAAGTCCTGACCAACTCCGTGCTATGCCAAGCACCCGAGGCGAGCGCCGCCCTGCTGCCCATCGACTTCGCCACCACAGAAGAGGCCTTGCGCACCAATCTGCAAACCCGCAAAGCCGCGCGCGAAATCCTGAAAAATAATGGCTGCATCACCGTCTTCCCCGCAGGCGGCGTATCCACCATTCCGACATGGAAAGACAAAGTCGCGCAAGACACCGCATGGCAGCCTTTCATCGCGCGCCTTATTCAGGAATCCAAAGCCGATGTCGTGCCGATCTTTTTCGAAGGCCAGAACTCCCGCCTGTTTCAATGCGCAAGCCTGCTGTCCCCAACACTGCGCCTGTCACTATTTTTCAAGGAAGTCGCCGATAAGATCGGCTGCGAGATCGGCGTGGTCATCGGCGATCTGATTAAATTCGAGGACATCGCCCATATCAAAGACCGCGCTGCGCTGTGCCATCACTTACGCAAAGAAACATACCGCATTGGCGGCATGGACACGCTGCCCGAACCCAAGGCCGCCTACCGTCTGGATGACGGTAAACGCAAAGAGCGCTAACCCGCGCTGGGCTTTACATAGTAATAGATCAAATACCATATTACATTAACGGCTTCTTTAATGAATCCCTGTAAAACTACTCCTATGGTCGCGGCACTTATCCGCCGTATGAGAGTAAATAATAACGACTAGGGTGTAGGAATTATGTTTGATCCATTAAGCAGAGCCGATCTGGCAAAATTACAGGCAAAGTTTATTGTGCCGATTGTTGTTGACCAGATGCTGCGTGATGAAGAGCCGCTCGATGATATTGCAGAGCAGGCCATGAACGATATTATTTCCGAGTTGCAGCCTGATACGGCGCTGCTCTGTATTGCATTATGCGCGCGCCATATTGCCGCAACAGCCACCGATATGCAGGAAGGCAAAGCCCTTGCTATCGAAGCCGATAAAATCGTCGAAGAATACGGCCCGCTATGGATTGCCTATGAAAATGGCGGTCAAAATCTTGACCCTGTGATTGTGCGCGAAATCCTGTCTTACATTCCCGAAGATCTGGAATCACTATTCGTGCTGATGGAAAACTTGCTAACTGCACTTGAAGAAGATCACTGCATCGCCGCCATTCTCTGCGATATCCTCTGCGGCCAGATCGAGGTTCATGTCGTTAACGCCGAAGACCAGCTCAACGCATTGAACGTTGAACCGCAAATCCGCGGCAATACACAGGCAGCAGAACAACAGGCGCAGCAAACATACAGCGATAATGTCATCGCTTTCCCTGTTGCACCGCGAGATAACGCCCGCGCCTAACGGGCGTTTAACCTTCCCATTTTCGATAAACTCTGCTACGATCCCTCCAATATGAAAATATAAAAAGGGAGGATCGATGTCGGATATTCACGGCTTCACACTGGGACGCGGCACTTTACGTGCTTTATTTCATGCGCAAGGACAATTGGTAAATGCCCATAATCGCGCGCTGCTGTTTTACGCGGCCGAAGTGATTAATGCCGCCAAACCGCATCTTGACCCGCAAACCCACGAAGACGCGATTAACAGCGCCAAAGCCCTCGCACCGCTGAAAGATGATCCGTATAACATCGATTGCCTGATGGGCTTTCAGGTCAATGGCACACTCGCCGCGGCGTTAGAGGTACTGGCAGACATCAAAGATACGGATCTTGGCAATGAGTCTCTGAACGCGCTGGTTGCCAAAACCCATGATTACATCGATATGGCCCGCAGCATTCAGCAGCCTGAATATCAAGACGGCGTTGTCCATGTTTCTCAAATCGACCCCGTACTGGCCGCAGAATTTGTAAATCTGTATATGCGCCAATTCGTCAGCAGCAAGTCGCCTCTAACAGCAAATCTTATGAGCAACCCGCTAGCACAAGATAAACGCGACCATTTGTACGAAGTCGGCGAAGATAACAAAGACTATATTTCAATCCTGCTCGACGATCTATCCGCCGAGGCCGATTATTGCCGCCACATCGCGCAATCAAATGCAGGCATGGATGAATACGACCCGCGTATGTACCGCCTGTACCAGCTATTCCAAAGCACAGCCGTCTTTGACTGGCGTCAATACGAAGAAGGCGCAGCAGCCAAAGAAAATATGCCGCAAGCCACAGTGCTGGAATTCAAAGCCCCTGTAAAAGTGCCGAAAATCTCGCACGGCTAATCAGCCCTTACGCTTCGCTTTAAAGAAATTTTTAAGCGTATCGCCGCAAATATCGGCAGCGATACCGCTAACCACTTGCGGCTTATGATGGCAGGTCGGCTGGCTATAGAACTGCGCCCCGTGATCAACGCCGCCGCCTTTGGCATCAGCTGCGCCATAAACCAGCTTACGGATGCGGGCAAAACTAATCGCCGCCGCACACATCGTGCAAGGCTCTAACGTTACATACAGATCATATTCAGGAATACGCTGCGCCCCTGTCTGCGCGCACATCTCGCGGATGACCAAGACTTCGGCATGGGCGCTGGGGTCGTTTAGCTCCCGCGTGCGATTGCCATTACGCGCAACGATCTCACCGCTTTCAATATGCACCAGCACAGCACCGATCGGCACTTCATCACGTGCCGCAGCTTTATTTGCCTCTTCCAGTGCAGCCTGCATATAGGTATAGTCGGGATCATCATTCATAACCGTATCGTATGGCAGAACATGACAGAAGGCAAAACAGAATCAGACGGCAAAGAACGTATCGCCAAATATATGGCGCGTGCAGGCCTATGTTCCCGCCGCGAAGCCGAGCGCTGGATCGAGGCAGGCCGTGTTTCCGTCAATGGCCAAAAACTCGATAGCCCCGCCTTCACCGTGTCAGACTCTGATCGCGTACTCGTCGATAACAAACCCGTCCGTAAAAAAGAAGCCACGCGCCTATTCATGTACCACAAACCTGCTGGTCTGGTTACAACCCAAAAAGACGAACGCGGCCGTAAAACAGTCTTTGACGCGCTGCCGCCTGAAATGCCGCGCGTTGTGTCTGTCGGCCGCCTTGATATGAATACCGAAGGCCTGCTGCTGCTGACCAATGACGGAGAATTATCACGCCATCTGGAATTACCTGCCACAGGCTGGAAACGCCGCTACCGCGTCCGTGCCTATGGCGATATCACGCAAGACCAGCTGGATAAGCTGGAAAAGGGCATCACCCATGAAGGTATTAAATACGGTTCTATCGAAGCCACACTCGGCAAAAAACAAGGCGATAACATCTGGCTGGAAATGGCCATTCGCGAAGGTAAAAACCGCGAAATCCGCAAAATATGTGAAGCGCTGGGTTTAAAAGTAAACCGCCTGATCCGCCTGTCTTACGGCCCCTTCCAGCTTGGCAGCCTTGAAAAAGGCGCGATCAAAGAAGTCCCCGCCAAGGTGATCAAAGAGCAAATCCCTAACTTCAAAGGCTGATATCCATGCGCATTACCTCAGGCAGTGCCAAAGGCCGCAAGTTAAACGTCCCCAAGGGCAATGATATCCGCCCGACCACAGATAAAGTACGTCAGGCCATCTTTAATATCCTGCTATCCTACGATTTGCCTGTTAATGCAAATATTATCGATATGTTCTGCGGCAGCGGCGCGCTGGGTTTGGAAGGCCTGTCCCGTGGCGCGTCCCACGCCATTCTGATTGACCGCGATACGGCCACCGCCAAAGACAACGCGCAGGATTTAGGCTTTGCCGACCAAACAACCATATTGCGCAAAGACGCGACCAAAATCGGTACGCGTCCGGAAACCATGCCGCAAGCAGATCTGGTCTTTGCCGACCCGCCCTATAATAAGGATTTGCTCGTGCCTTCACTGACCGCGCTAAAAGACGGCGGCTGGCTCACTGATGATGCTGTGATTATCGCTGAAACAGAAAAACAATTCGATTGGCCGCAAGTCGCAGGCTTTACCTTGCAAGACAGGCGCCTATACGGTGATTGTCGCATTCATATCCTTACGACGGAATAACCCCGCCATAAATCAGGCCCAGCAATAAAACGCCCAGCGCAATGCGGTAAATAACAAACGGCGTAAAACTCGCCTTTTCCAGCCAGCGCATCATCAAATGAAGCGCCACAAGCGCCGATAAAAACGAAAACACAATAGCAAATAATACATCCAGCCCCAGCGCAAGATTACCGCTTTCCAGCAGCGATAAACTGCCCAGCGCGCCCGCACCGCTAATCGCGACCATGGCCAGCAGCATTGAAAATCTGGCACTCTCTGTACGGCTGACGCCTAGAAAACGCGCCGCTGTCATTGTAATACCCGAACGGCTAACCCCGGGGATCAAGGCCAAGACCTGCGCCGCACCGACGATCAAAGCATCTTTAAGCCCCATATCTTCAACCGTACGCGTCTGTGAACCCTTTTTATCTGCGACCCACAGCACAATGCCGAAGACAAGCGTACACCACGCCGTCACCGTCACAGACCTCCACATATCGGGCATCATACTATGCAATATAAACCCGACAATAATCACAGGCAGTGAAGCCACTATCACATAAACAAGCATGTTTCGCCCTTTATGATCCGCGCCCTTGCCCTGTGCTGTACATACGCAGCCACACAGCATCGCCATGACATCCTTACGAAAATACAGCAGCACCGCAAACAGCGTCCCCACATGAACGGCAATATCCAAGATCAGGTTCATTTCGGCGCCGCGATGCCCCAGCGCCTCATGCGCCAAAATCAAATGCCCGCTGGAACTGATCGGCAGAAACTCGGAAAGACCCTGAACAAGGGCAAGGATGACAATGTGTAAAAGCGGCATTATGATAGAACCTTGATTCGAAACTTACCAAAGCTTAGAGCATTTTAAACGCATGATCTATCTCTTCGGCACGTTAGGCTTTATCGCAGGCTTCTTCTTGGGGCAACTCTTACTGCTACGCATGTTGCGTAACGTCCCCAAAGACGAGCTGATGCTCAATAAATCACTACACTGGAAATACGGTGTTCTGAACTGGGCCGTGGCGCTGATCACAGCCGCCAGCGCCGTTTATATCTATAAATACTTCTTCCTGCTTTAACGCTGACGGCGCAGCAGCACATACAGCGCACCATCGCCGCCATGCTTACCCTTGGAAAAGTAATGCTGCAAGACCAGCGGCGCTATCGCCCCTTCATAAAGCCAGCGTGGCACTTCCTGACGCAGGATACCCTTATTCTCCATGCCCTTACCCGTAATCACCAGCACAGACCGCATCCCCCGCGCATGACAGCGCAATATGAAGTTTTCCAGCGCCTCATGCGCCTGTAAGCGGTTTTTACCGTGTAAATCAAGACTAGCCTCGATCTTCATCTGCCCGCGGCGCAGCTTTTCTTCGGTGCGGCGATCCAGATCACGCGCAGGTTCTTGCGGTGCAGGACGCGGCATATCGCGCTCCTCGATAAACATCGGTATATCCCGCTCGGCTCTGCCGGCAGGCTTTTTCGCTTTGCTATCCTGTTTAAAATCCAGATTAACCTTCTCGCGCCCCTTAAGCGGCTTAACGCCCTTTGTCACATGGGCCCATAAATCCAGATCTTCATCATTTTCGTCAGACATTTTTTTATATGTAATTTAAGGGTTTGTTACTTTTTAAAACGTATGATTTTTATTATACTGTAATACTAATCTAGTATTAGGTTAGCCAAGGTAACGGATAAAGTACATTAAATGCAAAAAATCGGCTCAACCGCTGTAAAATTTGTTTCTCTCTCTATATTCGCAGTGTGCCTTATATTTGCTGCACCGCACGCTCACAGCCAACAACTGGAATATAACGATTCTGAGAAAGTCGGCTTCGCGTTCTATCAATTTATCAATTCAGAACCTGATTTTGACTCCTGGGTAGAAAATACTGACGCCTATATAGAGGCAAAACCTGTCGAAAAGCAAAAAATGATGCAGCGTGAAACTGTGCGTTTGCGCAACGCCTTCTATCACTATATTCCCGATCAGGATTTGGTGAAATTTACTGTCAAAGCCAAAGTTGAAGTCTCGAACTACTACCATCGCAGCCAGATGGAAGGCATCAAAACAGATGTAAAAATCACACTCCAAGGCATCCCGGAGAACTACTTCCCATTTCAGGTCGGCGAGATGTGGATCGCGGTCGTCGCACAAGATCTGGAAAAGCTTCTGCACCAGACAATGAGTTCTAACGAATATAACGTTTTCGCCAAGAAAATCGGTTTCGATAAGCGCATTTACGCTCTTCAAGATGTTCTGAATATTGAATTCAGACTAAGGCCCATTTCCGCGGACAGCGAAGCACCGATTATGCTGGCTGACATACCTATGTGGCTCATGCTGGCGGAGATCGGCAGTATGGAAGCATGGATCGATGTAGGCGGCAACCAGCGTCAATACGTCCTCGAACACCACGCAGACTGGTATTACCCGCAGGAACAGAACGAAATTCTTGACCTTTACGGTCGCTAAGAACTGCGTAATACTGCTTATTCCCTTAACGTTATTATTATTTACGGGTCGCAGTTATGCTTTCACGCCTCGATTCAATTTTTAAAACGCAGTTCAGGCACGCTGAGAACACCGACACACGCCAAGCCATTCAGCGCCGCGAACAAGATCAGCGCCGCAAAAACGAAGATGATAAACCTAACTACGACGAATCAGAGCTCTGGCACGACGACATTACAGTCTCTGTGGCTTCCGTTAAAAACATCCTCAAGCAGCTTACTTCAGCAAAGCCGCAGNCATCCCGAAGAAACAAGCTTTACACCGCCACCTGAAAACCTTCCTGATATTTCTCTGGCAGCAACAGAAATGCGTATGATTAATGATTTAATTGCAGATTTGGATACGTTATTGGCAAGAGACGTTCACAACCTGACACTGGAAAAAAGCGACAGCTTCCTGCAATCCCTGCAAATCGCCGTCGAAAAGGCTTTAGGCTAGGCGGTAGCCATGATCAGCCGTCAGTAATGTCTGCGGTTTGGCAGGGTCTTTTTCGAGCTTTTGTCTTAAGCGGTAAATATGAGTTTCCAGCGTATGGGTCTCGATATTCTCGCCGTACCCCCACCCCTTATCCAGCAAAATCTGACGATCAACCAGCGCGCCATCTGCTTCCGCCAGCACTTCCAGAATATAACACTCTTTCTCGGTCAAACGGATTTCCTCCGCGCCATCACGCAAAATATGGTCATCGACCAGCAGCGAAAAACGGCCAATACGCACTACATTCTCCAGCTTACCACTGCGGGCAATCACATCGGCGTGTTTCAAGATTTTATCGATTAAGCCGCCAATACGCAGATTAGAAGGCTCGATCTTAATCACATCACCTTTTACGGCACAGTCTTGACGATCCGTGACAATGATATCCGCACTCGCAGGCACATCACCGCTTATAATCTCAAGCGTACGTTCGCCCTTATGGCGCAGCAACACGTCCTCTATCGGACGCTGCAAAAAACTATCCTGAAAATGTAAAAATACCGAAACCATGCGTTCCACCTGTCCTGCCTTCGTTCATAGCATAAGGCAGAATCTAATGGGCAAAAAAAATCCGCCTAAGCTTATTTTTTCTGCGGCCTACAGCTAAGTCATTGATTCATATAGACGCTATAACGGCACAGGAATTGCAAATATGGTAACAGAAGGAATAAAAAATGTTAGAAACGGCGATAAAACCACAAATCAGCAGCGAGCCTGCACCTGCGCAGGCTAAAAAAATACTGCGCTGGGAAACCAATGATCGTATGGGCGGAAAAGTTCCCGTCTGGGACACAGCAAAAACTGCCAAAGACAATGTCGCGATGGAAATTGCATCCGCAGCAAATCCGGCTGATGAAAGCTTCAATGCCGCACTCGCTTACGCAGACGCCAGTGCAGGCGTTACTCCTGACGAAGCATTCGGCTTCGGTGACTTAATCGACATGGTAAACCCGCTACAGCATCTGCCTGTTGTAGGATACCTCTACCGTGAAGTCACAGGCGACGAGATAAAACCCATATCGCGCATCATAGGCGGCGGCATTTACGGCGGCGGTATTGGTGCGGCAGGCGGCCTCGTTGACACCGTTGTAGAATATGAGACAGGCGCTGATATCGCAGGCAATGCCATGGCACTCATAAAAGATGGCAAATCACCACAATTCCGCAGCGAAATAGCCAAAAGCATAGATGTCTCGGGTAGCTCCAAAACAGCACAAGCCCTATCTGATTTCAAGGATAATACAAATTCTATGGAAGAGTTAGGAACGGCACTGAGCTTTGCAGATCTAGGCAGCCAGCAAACAGCCAAACAGCCTCAACCGCCACAAAGAGTTGCCATGGCACATGGCCGCACGGCAGGCACCCAAGCCGTGGATTATTACACAGCGCAGGAGCCTATCATTTATCAACCTGCCAAGCGTGAACCGATCACAAAGCTGATCTTTGATTACCCATCGCTAAATGATTAAATCACTTAAGAGCGCGCACCGAAAATACCCGTGCCTACGCGTATGATCGTAGAACCCAGCGGAATAGCACGCTCATAATCACCGCTCATCCCCATGCTTAGCTGCGAGAGCCCGCCATCTTCGGCAAGCTGCTTTAACAGCCCGAAATGCAGGGCAGGGGGATCATCCAGCGGCGGAATGCACATTAGACCGGCAATATCCAGCCCGCATTCATATTTGCACATATCATAGAACTCGCTAACAGCCTGCGGCGCAATACCGGCCTTCTGATCTTCTAGCCCTGTATTAACCTGAATAAAGCACGGCAAGTCGCGGTTTTGCTCGGCCATTTCATTAGCTAGTTTTACCGCCAGCTTTTCACGATCAATTGTCTGAATTACATCAAATAATGCCACCGCATCTTTTACCTTATTGGTCTGCAATGGCCCAATCAAATGCAGCTGCAGATCCTCATAATCACCACTATCACGGATCGCTTGCCAATGCTCTTGTGCTTCTTGCACGCGGTTTTCGCCAAATAAACGCTGCCCTGCATCCAGCGCTTCATGAATACTCTGCGCGCTTTGCATCTTGCTGACCGCCATCAGATTGACACCGGCAGGATCACGGCCCCATTCTTTACAAACGGTTTCTATCTCTTGATGAATGCTGTGAAGGTTTTCTTTGATACTCATGCTGCTAGCGTAATCAAATCACAGACAAAAAGAAAGGGCGCGATAAACGCGCCCTCCCAAAACTTTAGATGTAAGCTTCGATTAGAAGTTTACTTGTGTACCGATCAGAGCGTAAGTCGCTTCTACGTCTGCACCACCCTGTACGTCACTCTCAACGTAGCCCAGTGAGCCACGGAATGTCATACCAGGACCGTATGTGTAAACAACACCACCGGAGAAACGGTCTGTTTCAACGTCAACGCCAGAAGCGTCTGATTCGTTGTTCAACCAAGAAACACCCAGCTTGTAAGGGCCAGTTGTGTAGTCAGCACCGACTACCCATGTTTCGTTCTCGTCGTTGTTGTCAACGCCGTTGTTGTTTTCTGTGTAAACAACACCCAGACCGAATGCACCCCAGTCCATGTCAAGACCAGCGTTCCACTCTTGCAGATCGTCGTTAGTAACAACTGTTTCGTCTTCGCGTTCTACGTGTGTGTAACCAGCACCCAGAGCAAAGCCAACTTCTTCAAACTGACCTTCGTAACGAACAGCAGCTTCATAAGCTTCGCCCAGTTGGTTCAACTGGTCGTCAGCGTTGTTACCGTTAACTGAACGTGAACCGCCACCCAGGTTGCTTGTGTCTGGAGTGTAAGAAACACCAGCTTGGAAACCGTTGAACACTGGAGTCATGTATGTGATTTTGTCAGCATCTGTTGACGCATCGTTATCATAGTCCAGACCACCTGTGTTGAAACCTGTCAGCGTTGTGTTAGCTGTAGCAAGACCGTAGTTCACTGGGTTTACGTACTGACGGATGCCGTCAACGTTTGAATCTGCAGAAGGAGCAGCAACCTGCATCAGGTAAGCAGCACCGTCTTCAGAACCGAAGTTTACACGGCCCCATGTGCCTGACATGTACAGGTAAGATTCGTCTTGTGCGAATTCACCATCGTCAACGTCAGCTTCAGCGTGGAAACCAACTGTCAGACCGTTGTCCAGAGTTGTTTCACCAGTGAAGTGAATTTCTGTTTCGCGCAGAATGTCAATTGAGCGCTCGTCGTTTGCAGCTGTTGTATCTTGATCTAACCAAGAAACGTAGCCTTTAAAGTGACCGCCAAGGTCCAAAGACACTTGAGCGTTCGCTGGAGCAGCAAGAGCCAAGCCCATAGCAACAGCAGCTGTACCTACTAGTAGTTTTTTCATGTCAAAATCTCCAATCACAAAGTTTGACTATTTGGTTGAACATGTAATCCGTTAGATGTTTATCGAACTACACAAAGAACGATCATTACCCTAACCGATAATGATTGAGACAGTTTTATACCGAAGCAGAGTCACTCGTCAACGTGGTTTGTGCAAATTTGTCACAATTTTCCATGGAGTGTGATATTTTTGTCACACACCAACAACCCCCTGTAATCATTGAAAACTCGCAGAAAACTTAGGGTTTTATATCCTTTTTAAAGATTAAAAGCCTGCTGTGACATTTTTGATTTTTATATCTTTTAGCACCGCAAACAGAGCTGATATTGCAAAAACGCCACATATCTAAAGCACCTGTTTATATCAATCCCAATAGCTCTTGTGGCACCATAGTTAACCATGTTAAAAACCGAATAGTCCAATGACATATATATGTAAGATCTTTTTACTGGAGTTAGTTTGATATGACGAATTACAAAAACTCAGTACGCCGTTTCGGTCTGTACTTTGCGTGCGCCTCACTTTTGATGACGGCAGCCTGCAGCAGTGACCACGTACAACGCGAAGCAAAATACCCCACAGGCGCTGACCGCGGTAGCACAGAAGATATTTATGAAGAGCCGGCCAGCATCTTTGGCGGCGACGGCCTGAACATCTTCGGCGGCAAGAGCGATAAAGACGATAACTCCGGCCAAACAGGCATCGGCGTTAACAGCTTCTTATGGCGCGCTTCATTGGACACAGTGTCCTTTATGCCGCTAGCCAGCGCAGATCCGTTTGGCGGTGTCATCCTGACAGATTGGTACGCACCAGAATCCAGCCCGAACGAGCGCTTTAAGCTGAACGTATTCATTCTGGATCGTCAATTACGCTCCGATGGTATTCAGGTAAAAGTCTTCCGTCAGGAACGCAGCGGCAGCAGCTGGCGTGATGCGGCAGTCAACGATGACACAGCCCGCAAGCTGGAAGACGCCATCCTCACACGTGCCCGCCAAATGCGCGTAGCACAAATGCAGGATAACTAAGACACACATAAATAACCTGAAGATTTTGCAAGCCGCGCTGAACAAGACGCGGCTTGTTCTTTTTGGGCATATATGCAAATAATTACCGCTAATAAACCTTACAACACGGGCATGAAGTAAAAAGATGAGTGCAGAACGATACAATATTCGCGAGAACGAAGAAAAATGGCGCAAGGTCTGGACAGACCGCAAATGCTTTGAAGTCGAAAAAGACGACAGCAAAGAAAAATACTACGTGCTCGCTATGCTCCCATACCCGTCAGGCCGTATCCATGTCGGACACGTACGCAACTACACCCTATCTGATGTGGTTGCCCGCTTCCGCAAGGCACAAGGTTATAACGTGCTGAACCCTATGGGCTGGGATGCTCTGGGTCTGCCTGCGGAAAACGCAGCCATGGAACGCGGCGTTGCCCCTGCAGACTGGACAAACGAGAATATCGCCCAGATGAAAGAACAGCTGCTATCCATGGGTCTGGCCATTGACTGGAGCCGCGAAGTTTCAACCTGCGATCCTGATTACTACAAGCATGAACAGAAAATGTTCATCGACTTCTACGAAAAGGGTTTGGCATACCGCAAGGAATCCGTCGTGAACTGGGACCCTGTTGAAAATACGGTTCTGGCCAACGAGCAGGTTGTTGACGGTAAAGGCTGGCGCTCAGGCGCACCTGTCGAGCGCCGTAAGCTGAACCAGTGGTTCCTGAAGATCACGGAATACGCAGAAGAGCTGCTCTCCGATATCAAACAACTGGAACGCTGGCCTGAAAAAGTCCGCATCATGCAGGAAAACTGGATCGGCAAATCACAAGGCTTGCGCCTGAATTTGGAAATCGAAAACCACGATACACCGCTGACAATTTTTACAACGCGCCCGGATACTACTTTTGGCGCATCCTTTGCCGCAATTGCCCCTGACCACCCGCTATCCAAAGAACTGGCAGGCGGCATGGAGGGCTACGAAGACTTTATCAAGGCTTGTAACGCTGTCGGCACATCCGAAGAAGCCATCGCCCAAGCCGAGAAAATCGGCTTTGACACAGGCTACAAGGTCAAGCATCCATTTATCGAGGGCGCAACACTGCCGCTATACATCGCTAACTTCATCCTGATGGATTACGGCACAGGCGCAATCTATGGCGTGCCGGCACACGACCAGCGCGACTTTGACTTCGCCACGAAATACGACCTGCCAATTAAACAGGTCATTGGTTTTGCCGAAGGCGCAGAAGAAACACTGCCCTACACAGAAGACGGCACATTAATTGACTCCGACTTCCTGAACGGCCTGAACGTAGGCGGCGCAAAATCCGAAATCATCAAACGCTGCGAAGACATGGGCATCGGCGAAGGTGTCACACAATTCCGTCTGCGTGACTGGGGCGTATCCCGTCAACGTTACTGGGGCTGTCCTGTACCTTTCATTCATTGTGATGATTGCGGCACATTGCCTGTCCCTGAAAAAGATCTGCCAGTCGCACTGCCAATGGACATCAACTACGATGCCCCTGGCAACCCGCTGGATCGTCATCCGACATGGAAGAACACAACCTGTCCAAGCTGTGGCAAAGACGCGACCCGCGAGACAGATACATTCGATACATTTTTCGAAAGCAGCTGGTATCAGTTCCGCTACTGTGACCCGAAGAACGAAAATATCGGCTTTGATAAGGACGTGGTCAATTACTGGGCGCCTGTCGATCAATATATCGGCGGTGTGGAACATGCGGTGCTTCACTTGCTATATGCGCGTTTCTTTACCAAAGCCCTGCGTGATTGCGGATACTTAAGCTTTGATGAGCCTTTTGCAGGCCTGTTTACCCAAGGCATGGTCACCCATGAAACCTATCAGGACGAAAAAGGTAACTGGCTGTACCCGACCGAAATTGAAAAGGCCGAGGGCGGCAAATACGTGAAAGCGGACGACAAATCCCCCGTCAAAGTCGGCGGCGTGATTAAAATGTCTAAATCAAAGCGTAACACCATCGACCCGCAAGACATTCTGGACACGTACGGCGCCGATGCGGCCCGCCTGTTCATCCTGTCCGACTCCCCGCCTGAACGTGACCTTGAATGGTCAGAGGCTGGTATCGAGGGCGCATGGCGCTTTATCAACAAAGTCTACACAACCATCATCGGCCTGAAAGATGTCAGCGGCGCAGGCAAACCTGACACGGATGCCTTAAGTGATAACGCCAAAAAGCTGATCACCGAAGCGCACAAAATTTCAAGGACTTCCATATGAACAAGGCCGTTGCGCGTATGCGTGGCCTGTTCAATGAAATCAACAGCTTTAACGCAGAGAGCGATAACGACAAGGCTACCCTGCACGAGGCGATTGAAATCTTCCTGAAAATGGTCGCTCCGATGATCCCGCATCTGGCTGAAACGCTATGGGCGGAAATGGGTCACGATACACTGATCTGTGAAGAAGACTGGCCTGTGGCAAATGATGCGTTTCTGGCCGCCGACACCGTCACAATCGGTGTGCAGGTTAACGGCAAGGTACGCGCAACAATCACATTGCCCGCCAATGCCGACAGCAAAACCTTCGAGGAAACAGCTCTGGCACAAGACGGCGTACAAAAAGCCATTGACGGCAAACAGGTACGCAAGGTCATCGTCGTACCGGGCCGTATCGTCAACGTGGTTGTAGGCTAAGACTTACAAAGAATTTAAGGTTTAAGGGATGGCGCTGGTGACGGCGCCATTTCTGTATGATCTAAACGTACGCTGCGCTCCACTTCATTAACAGCCATAATTGTACCGACTGTAGCCGCCCCCATAAACGCCCCGACCAGCATCGGCTTTACCTTCAAATTAGCACCTAGCAAAGCAACGACAACAGCGGCCAACCCGATAGTCTGCGGCAACGCCCAACTTGCTGCCATAAACCCCATAAAAGCAGACATGCCGTAAGCATCATAACGTCTGAACATTTTTAAAAACTCCCTGAAAATTTCTACGAGATTTATACATAAAGACGCACCCTGTCAATTTTCCCCTGATAACCTGACAAAACCCCTTCAAGCAGGTCGCAGCCCGTGCTTATATACTCCTATGAGAAATGCACTGATCTTCACTATGCTTGTTATGGCCTTCAGTTTGACCGCTTGTGGCTTCCGCCCGTTATATGGCGAGCCATCGCAGCAGCAACAATCTGCCGCTGCAGAGCTTTCAAATGTGCGGATCGGTAATATCCCTGACCGTGAAGGTCAATATCTTCGTAATGCGCTAATCGACCGTTTTTACCAGCACGGATACCCGCAAAACCCACGTTACACACTCGAAGTCAGCCCCGTAGTAGAAACACGTACAGACCTCGACGTCACCAAAACCGCAGACACAACACGATCACAGCTAAAACTGCGTACGACGATTGTGCTGCGCGATACATTTGATAGCAAAACCGTGCTAAAGCGCGACCTGCTCGCCGTCACCAGCTACAACACACTCCAAAGCCAATACACGACCCGCGTTTCCGAAGAAAATACACGTTTGAACGCTTTGGATGATCTGGCGCGCCAAATCGAGCTGCAACTTTCCCTTTATTTTCAACGCGATAACTAATTCTCCTTGACGGCAATCACGTTTCGCGTTTTTAATATCTGCATGAACACAACGCACGCAACAGCACTGCCATTTTCTGTGGCTCCATCAATGATGATGGGCATGATGATGCTGTTCGGCAGAGTATAAGACTCTCTGCCGCCAAAGCGGATGTGGCGTATCTAATCTCAGCGCATTCCAAATAATCCCGAAAATCTAGAACGGCCCGTAAAGCCTATAGAACCTTTACGTATGCCGTTTTGTTTCGCGCAAAAGGAATGCGATCATGCGTACACAAGACACCGCGACCACAACCATTATCGGCGCTGGCTTTACAGGTATCTCGGTTGCCATTGAGCAAGCCAGAACCTATCACCGCCTTCAGCAGCAGAATCCTGTAAGACTGCCGCCTTTGACCATCCGTATCATCGACAAAAGCGGTGATTTCGGTACAGGCCTGCCCTATAGCCACGACAGTGATATTTTCCTGCTGAACCAGCCGGCCTACGCCATGTCGCCTTTTGCAGATGACCCCGATCATTTTACCCGCTGGCTGCAAACGCAGGATAGTAACGCCACACAAGATGACTTTGCCAGCCGTAAGCAATACGGACAATATCTGCGTGATATCTTCAATCAGGCTGTGACTGATCACCCCGATATCCGCTTTGAATGCATCACAGCAGAAGTCACCTCTATCGACCACAACACCGTACGCTTCAGCGTGAGTACCGCCGATAAAACCAAATATAACACCAACACCCTTATCATTGCTGACGGTCACCAGCCCTCTGGTTTCCTACAGGAATACGCCCGTCATCCGCGATTTTTTGATACGCCCTATGACATCGAAAAAGCCCGTACGCTTCTGACAGGTAATACCCAAGGAGTATTGATCATAGGCACAGGCCAAAGCGCGATAGATGCCCTCGCCGTGCTCGATCACATTGGCTACCAAGGGCCGATCCACGCCGTGTCCCGCAATCTGGTAACCCCTTGGAAGTTTGAACCCGCCCTCTACAGACAAGACATTGCGCCATATGAATTCAAGATTCTAACCCCCGAAACTATCTATGCGCAGAACGCGCAAACAGAAACAGCGCTAAAATCATTACTCAGCGCGGAAATTCGCGGCGCCGAGCACAGCGGCTACGGCATCGCCCATGTCCTCACAGCCTATAACGAAACAGCCCTGCAATCCGCTTTCACAGCCGATAATATCGACGCGCTGCGCAGTCTATCCGCGCACATCAAAGCGCTCTACAGCAATCCAACCCCGCCCCAGCGCTTTGCGCTATTGCAAAAACTACAAGCGAGCGGCCAATTGCATTACAGCCGCACAGGGGTCAGCGCCGCGCAGATCACTGACGCCGCAGACGGTTTTCACGTAAACGATGATACAGCTGCCCCGATCGCTCCTAAAATTTCTGCCATATTTAACGGTGCCAGCTGCGCGCGCTGTATTTGCGATCACGTAGGCGAAATCCTCTCCCCGCTACTGCGCGACGCTTTTGCAAAAGGCCTCGCCGCGCCCGCAGACTGTGCAAAAGCCGCACTAGCAGGCGAACAAATAACAAGCGGCCTCTACATTAACGGCCCTGCCACGAACAGCGAGCGCTGGGGCGTTGAGACTTTCCGCAAGGATAACCAGACCACCGCGCGTAATGCCGTCCTGCGCACCCTGCAAAACTTTCTAACCAATGTTCAACCAACGTAACCAACCCATGAAGGAGAAAACCATGAGCAAAGTTGAAACATTTAATACCGAACGCAACGCCTACAACCAGATTTTGGCCAAATACGCCAATCAGGAGCAAAAACGCTTCTTCGGTCTGGATGCCGCCACCTATCAGGATAAAGGCCATCTGGATAAGAAAAGCAAAGAGCTTCTGGGCTTTGTCGCCTCGCTGGTACTGCGCTGCGATGACTGCATTCTCTACCACCTGATTGAATGCCACAAAGCAGGCGTCACATCCGAAGAACTCGCCGAATCAGTCCAGATCGGTATGCTCGTCGGCGGCTCAATTACGATCCCGCATATTCGCCGCGCGATGAAAATATGGGATGAGGAGCTGGTTAGCCAAGAAAAACAGTTCAATGCTGCCTAGAATTACTCTAATCTGGAACGCATGAAGCTGACATGGAAACAGATTGAACCTTTCGTCAAAAGCCCTGACCCGAAGGCCCGTGTGATATTGGTCTACGGGCCTGATAACGGCTTGATGAAAGAGCGCGCCAAAACCATGGCATTGACAGTGGTGAGTGATATTAACGACCCCTTCAATGCCGTGACGCTCTCTGGCGACCAACTTCTGGATGATCCTGCCCGTCTCGCGGATGAGGCTGGCGCCATGTCCATGATGGGCGGTGGCCGCTTGATCCGTATTGAGGATGCCGCCGATAAACTCGCGCCGCTTCTCAAAGACTACCTACAAGACCCCAGCCCCGATAACCTTGTCATTATCGAGGCTGGCGAGCTTGGCCCTAAATCGCCGCTCCGCGCGCTGTGTGAAAAGGCTGATAACGCCGCCGCCCTGCCATGCTATGTGGAAGACGAGCGCGCTGTCTCTGGCTTGATCCGCGATATGGTGCGCGAGTCAGGCAAGCGCATTAACGGTGATGCTGTTACATGGCTCGCCTCGAACATCGCGGGTGACCGCGCCCGTGCACGCGGCGAGATTGATAAGCTGATCCTGTATATGGGCGCTGAAGAGCAAATTACTATCGACCACGTCATTGCTTGTTGTGGCGAAGCAGGCGCCCAAAGCCTTGATGATCTGGTCTACAGCGTCGCCTCGGGAAATAAACCGGGAGATGCCATGCGTGCCTATCACAAACTGATCGAGGAAGGCATTCCCGTCATCGCCATACTGCGCGCCCTGCAAAATCATTTCAGAAAACTACACTACATCAAGGCACGTATTGCAGAAGGTGATACAGTGGACGAAGCTATCAAGACGCTAACCCCACCTTTATTTTTTAAGCTCGCCGACCCGTTCAAAGCGCAAGTCAAACGCTGGCCTCTCGGTACGCTGGAAAAAATTCTCGCCCGCCTCGCCGACATCGAAGCCGACACGAAGAAAACAGGCACCCCCGTAGAAACCCTCTGCGGCCAAGCAATATTGGGCATTAGCGCTCGTTAGAAGACCAAGCCGCTATCTTAGATTCATACACTCTCTGCGAAACTTCATCTGACTGTGTGCGAAGTCGTTTGCCACAGCTATTGACCGAAGACATAGAATATACG
>LWDU01043791.1_pt1 | contig 24446 bp, 37 predicted proteins | sample 727161 | NCBI WGS metagenome assembly LWDU01 (sample SAMN04566230, study PRJNA314399) | hydrothermal vent metagenome | isolation source: deep sea hydrothermal plume seawater | place: Mexico: Gulf of California, Guaymas Basin | collected 2004-07-11
ATTTCGATGTTGAAGAGACCCAGGAACGCTGGAGAGAAGAGTATGAAGCCCGCTGGAGAGAAACACTTGAATAGGAGAGTGAGATGAGAGTAACAAAGAGACAGCTAAGAAGAATCATTCGCGAAGAGAAGCGGAAGGTGCTGGCCGAGAACAGGGTCCGCAGAACCGTCCGCCGCGCGCTCAGAGAGCAAACCCAGACCATCGATGACTGGTTCGAGCGCAGGTCCAGAATGGATGCCAAGGATGACATCCTAAGCATGGTCAGCGAAGACGAGGTGATCGAAGCCGGTTGGGCGGGCTACGAAGAGGCCTACTCACACACCGACGACGGTTGGGAGATCTTCGACAGACTGTCAGGTGAGGTGCAACAGCGGGTCGCCGACGACCTGGGCTTCACGGTTCCGCCTCCTGCTGCTACGGAGACGGATCCTCGCGCAGACTGCCACCTCGACAGCATCCTCACAGCTACCGATGAAGAAAGGAAGGCGATGTTCGGGTGCAGGAAAAACAGGGAAGCTATGTATGCCGCCGGGGTGGAAGGCGTCGACGACCCCGACAAGATCGCCCGCTGGAAAGAAGTGTTCCCGCCCTACGGTGTGCCGCCGGGTTACGAAAAAGAACATTTCGATGTTGAAGAGACCCAGGAACGCTGGAGAGAAGAGTATGAAGCCCGCTGGAGAGAAACACTTGAATAGGAGAGTGAGATGAGAGTGAGATGAGAGTGACAAAAAGACAGCTAAGGAGAGTGAGATGAAAGTAACAAAGAGACAGCTAAGACGGATCATCAAGGAAGAGAAGGCCAAAGTTCTGGCCGAGAACAGGGTTCGCAGAACCGTCCGCCGAGCACTCAGAGAGTATACCAACCCCGGTGAAGTGAGAGATCCGAACCGCGTTGAAGGAGACGGCTCGGTCGTCCTATCGATCTTCGGCAACCAGTCGGAAAGCGTCGATGAGGTCGTGCAGGCTGAGAACTACTACCATGTGAACCGTGACGTGCCGGGAGCGACCTGGCGTTGGGCGACGCCTGAGGAGACGGCTCTGCTGCTACCGGATGGGGGCACCCCCCACCAGCGTGCACTGGTGCTCACCGGCCCGTGGAACGGTATCGTGCATTGGTATTGGGGTGCCTACAACGATGATCTCAACGGCGACGGCCCCAACGAGTATTTCGCCAAGCTATAAAAGAGGATAACACAGTGAGAGTAACAAAGACCCAACTAAGAAGAATCATTCGCGAAGAGAAGCGGAAGGTGTTGACCGAGAACAGAGTCCGTGGGACAATCCGTCGAGCTCTGCGAGAGTATGGCAATCCCGGCGAAGGGGGAGATCCGAATGCCGTCGCCGGCGAGGGTTCGGTCGTCCTGTCGATCTTCGGCAACCAGTCGGAAAGCATCGATGAGATCGTTCAGGCTGAGAACTACTATGGTGCTCCGTCCGCGGCGACGTGGCGATGGGCGACGCCTGATGAGGCGGCTCTGCTGTTGCCAGATACGGGTACTACCCCACACGAGCGTGCGCTGGTGCTCACCGGCAAGTGGAACGATATCGTGCGTTGGTACTGGGAGGACACAGACCAGGATCTCAACGACGGCGTCGCTGACGAGTATCAAGCCGTGCTCCCCACAATGGGCCGGACGGAGAGCGGCAGCGGCACCCAGAGCATAGCGGACTGGTTCGAGCACAGGTCCAGAAGGGACAGCAAGGATGATATCCTTGGCATGCTCAGTGAAGACGAGGTGAAAGCCGCCGGCTGGGAGGACTTCGATGAGGCTTACGAGTACACCGACGACGGTGAGGAGATCTTCTATCGATTGTCAGACGACGTGCAAGCGCGAATCGCTGCGGACCTAGGCGTGTTCCTCGAGTGACACCGAAGGACGTGCTAAGATCCACGTGGGACCGTTGGAAGGAGCTCGTGTGCTTGAACGGCACTCTAGAGGATTACGTCCTCTTTACCCTGGCGAAGGCCGGCTCATTCGCCGCCGGCGTGGGCTTAGGCTACTGGCTGTGGGGAGCATGAGGTGAGTTTAATTTCACTCCCCACTATATTTATAGCACATGGCAACTCTGCACATATTCGACTTTGACGACACCCTAATCCGTGCCGATGATATGATCCGGATCACCCATCCGGATGGAACCCATGAGAGCTTGTCCTCTGAGGCGTACGCGAAATACCAGCCCACCGGAGAGGAGGAGTTTGACTTCTCCGATTTTGATCGATATCCCGCCAATCCTAGGATCATTGAGGAAGTTTTTGCTGAGTTGAGGGCGGCCATTGCGCTGGATGGCCCCGAGTCAGTGGTGATTCTCACAGCAAGGTCCAATCCGGAGCCTGTCAGACAATTTTTGGCTGATAATAATGTGACCGGGATTGAGGTCCACGCGACGGGCGTCGCGGCAGCGATGAAGAAGGCCCGCTACATTCTAGATCGGGTCATGAATGAGGATTTTGATGAGGTCCGGGTATTCGAGGACAATGCCAAGAATATTCGCACAATCAGAAAGGTAGTGGAACCGACCGGGATCAAGCTGCAGACCAATCGTGTGACGAAGCATGGGATCACGACAGAGTCCCGTCGCCGATCAACCTCTTAGAATCCCTCTTACCCAAGCTCGTAAGAACTGTTCGCTGATACCATCGCTTAAGATGTTATAGATATTTTCTGCATTGACCCCACTAGGCAGACCTCTGCGAAAAGATTCAATATCGCCTCTTTGAAGTGCCCGTCTCATAGCAGTGCCACTCACATCCGGCGATCCTTCGCCTCGGGTGAAGCCGACCGGATCCTCTTCTCCAGGGAACCTGACTTGGCCTTGACTGTAGAGCGGTTCCATGTATTTGATGCGATTCTTTTCAGGGTAGTTCAGACCGGTGTCTGTGGCATCGGAATAGACAAAGTACGTGTCTGCAGATCCTGTGTTACCGGCATCAATGATCTCTTGATACACTTTTTGGACCGGCGACCCACCGTAACGTATTTCCACGTTGTTGGGCATAATGGATTCCAGCTCCTCTTGCCAGACCCTCTCCATGTCCCTGCCTAAGATGGGCTTTTCACCCTTCCTTTTACGATCAGTGACTGAAACAAATATAATGACTCGGTCATTTTGACTCGCAGCCTTCCCGACGAGCCAGTGGTGCCCCGCGTGGTATGGCTTAGCAGCCATTGGTATTAATCCTACATTCACAGTAAACCTCTGTTCAAAGTACTATATAATTATCCGATGAGGTGTTTATGAACCATAAACTTAATGAGGCTCTGTTCAAACAGAGAATCAGAAAGATCCACCGCCAAGTCGTGACTGAGGCACGGCTGTTGAACGAAGAGGAGAGTCTTTACTCGGTTTTCGTCCAACCCTTCGTCGACGTAGTCGACGCTGCAAAACTGTCCGGACAGGATATACTCAACGTAGCTTCTCTCTACTTTGATCTGCTCATCACACTGGACCCTCGAAAAATGAAGAAGGCCATGGAGGAGTTCGACAAGAACAAGGCGACCCTTGATAAAAAGTGGGAGCCCATTCTTGAGAGAAACAGGGAAGGCTTGGCATCTGGAGACGCTGATCTGATTGCTATGGTGCTAGCACCGGGTTACTTTGTCGCTAGTGAGGCCGGCCTGCGGGTCTGGGGTGCTGTTCCGGACATATATGACTATCTGGGAGAGACCGGTTGGCGGCTGCCATTCGCTGCTGCGATAATGGGTGGCAAACCCGAGGCGCCTCCAAAGGATAAGGACAAGGGCGGAAAAGAAAAGGGCATTTTAGATAAATTAAAGGATCTCTTTTATCTTGGAGAGGGCATCGTTTTAAGCAGTGATAATATCATCCTGGAACAGGATGTTCCGGATGAGCAAAAACCAAGTTTGGAAAAAGCGTTCCAGGAGTATCTGGAGCAGACTGGCCTCGATGAGGATTTTGAGGACACAGGCAAGGAGCTGGTGGACTTGTATAAGACTCTCCTGTCTGATATCGCTGATCCCCTGCTAGCGAAATTTCAGGTCGCCGCCGATCTGGCCGCAGCGGTGGATTCTGAACAGTTCATGGCTGCACTTGAGTCTGCTTCTAAACAGGAGATCGATCTTGAAACTGCTGGATTGGACACAGTATTATCGCAGATCAAGCAGGATGCTGAAAAATTGGCACAGTCTGAGGAGTTTAGAAAAAAGATCGCGGGTGAAAAGTCCAAGACCGAAGCCGACGAGGCCATAGAATCTCCGCCCCAAGTTACTGACCAAGAGGCACTGAAGGCAGCGGAGAAGGTTGTGTTTGTTAAAGCCAAACAAAAGTTTGATGAAAAGTATGAGCAAATGCAGGCGAAAAAGGAGAAAATCAAGCAACAAGTCCTCCAGGCCCTTAACGAAAAGTTGCCAAATGAGTCTAGCGTCAAGGCGCTAAAGACCACTGAGGCGGGTAGCGCGTTCCTCGAGCAGATTGCTACCACTAAACAAAAAATCAAAGATGCTTAATATGCTCCTAGGAAAACTTAGACATTTTTTGGAGCTTTAAGTGGATAATTACTGGATTCCTGAAATCATGTACGAAGGCGAGGGCGACGACTCCCTCACTAGCAACATTCCGTTCATTCCTGTGCCTGAGGGCGAGGAGATGCCCGAGGTGCTTTTTGTCTTTGAGTCTCGGGAGACCGGTGATGTTGAACCGGGCCCAGAGGGGGAAGAACTGCCTGTCACAGAGCTGGAACTACACCAGTACGGTGACATGATGGTGTTAAAGGAAAAACTAGATTCAGAGACATACGACAGGGTTCGAGGTGCTCTTGGGCTTGAACCAATGACCTCCGCGTCGCGAAAGGGAGCTGAGATCAGCGAACGGATAAAACAGAACCTTGGGGTTTAATAAAGCTTGTAAATAGCATGCTTCTGTAAGTACTATTGAAACATCATAGTCGGAGGCACATAATGTCCCATCAAATATTACTAAAACGTCAGGATGCGATAACAGCTCTTAGAAACATGAAGTTGTTTCATGATGAGTGTAGAGCTTTATTCTGTAAACACGGATTTGACCTGCTTGACAATTTGGGTAGACGTAACATCCTACTCTCCCAAGCCCAGGAAAAGTTTTTTGCTGATGTTCTGTCTAAAAGACATGCAGGGGTTGTTAATGATGGTCGAACGGGTCAGCCTGATATCGTCATACAAAGTCTAGACAGGGAGCTTGAGTGTAAATTGACTAGTCGACATAAGGGTGGAGCGATCAGCTTCCAGTCGGATCATGAGTCGCTTATTCAGAAGGGTTCTCTAGATTATCTTTATGTTATCGCAGACGATGACTTCAAAAAATTCGCTGTGCTTCATTTTCAAGATCTAGACGTGGAAGATTTTAGACCCCTGTCCTCTGGATCCAGGGGGAAGGTTGCAATGTACAAGCATAAGGGCATGGAAAAGTGCAATGTGTTAGTCGGCCGAGCGGTCAATAATAGTGAAAAACACATCAGCCGACTGCATAAAAAGCTCGCCGATCCGACAATTTCAGCATCAGTACGTCAAAAGGCACAGAAAAGTCTAAAATATTGGAAAACATCACCGGCATCTTACTCATTTGTCTTGGAGGGCCTCGATGAACGTTGAAACACGTGAGTATGAGGTGGGGACAGTCATATATGTTATTGACCCGAAGGCGAAGATGGTGATCCCTGCGAGGATCAATGAGCAGATTGTCACCCGAAAGCTGGATGGGTCGACGACTACACATAACGTCGAATTTCCAAATAGAAAAACAGCCGTGCTTGAGGAGTTAGATGTTCTGCATTTCATGAACCTGGACGCAGTGAGAGCTCACTTGATGGATCGTGCCGCGGAGGTGATCGATGCAGGCATCAATCAAGCGCAACGGGTGGAGAAATCGGAATTTGGTGGTGCTTCTGAGGCACCCACGGAGATACTTGAGTCATCAATTGGGGAAAAAGTGCAAGTGACTCTGCCGGATGGTAAGATAGCTAATGTGAAGATTAATATTCCGGAAGAGTTCTTAGATGAAAGTACTGGTAGTTGATGCCTATAACATGATCCACCGAGCCAGGTTCGGTTTCGGTCAAGGTGAGCACGCAATAGTGTTCAATTTTTTTAGATCAGTCAAGTCTGAGATTGATAGGCATATGCCCGATTTGGTGTATCTGGTCTCTGAGGGAGTCCCTCAGCATCGATTGATCTTGAATCCAGACTATAAGGGGCAGAGGACACCTGTGGTTGAGGAGGGATTTCATCGGCAAAAGAGAGAGATATTCGATCTAAGTCGATCGTTTCCGCTCATCTTCATGCGCCATCCGGATTTTGAGTGTGACGACGCCATCGGACACATTTGCACGAGTCGACACACCCAAGATGAGGTCGTCATAGTATCATCAGATTCGGACTTCATTCAGCTGCTAGAGCGGGACAATGTGTCCCTGTGGAATCCTGTCAGGAAGAAGTTCATTGACAGATGGCCGGTGGATTATATTACTTGGAAGTCGCTCAAAGGAGATCCAACAGACAATGTCCCCGGCATTAAGGGAATTGGTGCGAAGAGGGCCTTTTCGCTGTGTGAGGACCCAGCTGTCCTGAAAAGTTTTTTGGAAGCTGACTCGACTAGACAGAAGATTTTTGAGTCCGCTCGAGCGCAGATTCGACTTGCTGACATTGATCAGCACTGTAAGAAGTGGGAAATCAAACCGAGCTTTTTCAATGAGACTCTCATAAGAAATACGTTTACTGATTATCAGTTTAAGTCCATAATTGGCAAGGCGTGGTCCAAGTGGTGTACCACGATGGAGAGATTAAATGACAAACTTCAGACAGATATTATTGCCCGAACAGTTGACCATCCTGCGTGAAAATGGGATGATCTCCAAGGAGGAGATCGCCTTCGTCACCGGTGATCTGCTCATCGCGGAGAATGCGTTGACTAATGAGCGCAGAGTGGTGGGAGAATCCGATCTCATTAATGAGACAAACAGAAGAGTCCTTAAGGGATGAACCACGATGTGACAGACATCAAGTTTGGCACAGATGCTCGAGCCAAGATAATTGAGGGAGTTGATACTCTGGCTAATGCTGTCAAAGTGACCCTGGGTCCCAAGGGAAAAAATGTTGCGATCTTTCGCAAGGACCAGGTGCCACAGTTGACAAAGGACGGTGTCACTGTTGCGAACGTCATCTCACTGGAAGATCCTTTCGAGAACTTGGGGGCGCAGTTGGTCAAGGAGGCAGCCCAGAGAACAGCTGAGGTTGCCGGCGACGGTACGACCACAGCGACAGTTCTAGCTCAGTCAATACTTCATGAGGGCGATCGATTACTAGCATCAGATCTAGATGTGCGTCAGATTTGCGCTGGAATTTCGACCGCGACGTCAGATGTTCTAGAGGCATTGGAGCAGACCCGTTTGGAGATAAAGGGACCCGAGGACTTGATCAGCGTCGCGACGATCTCAGCCAACGGCGAGACAGAGGTGGGCGAATTGATCGCCAAAGCCCTCGACGCAGTGGGTGATAACGGTGCTATCTCTGTCGAGCAGGCCAAGGGATTTGACACATCCCTGGAGATCGTGGAGGGAACTGTTGTGGACAGGGGATTTTTGAGCCCCTACTTCGTGACAGACCAGATCAAGGGTGTAGCTGAGCTAGAGAGAGTCTCGATCCTGATCTATAACCAAACGTTGAATTCTGCTAAGTCAATTCTGCCAGCAATGGAACACGCCGCCAGTAATAACTGTGCGCTCCTCATCATAGCGAATGATGTGTCCAGTGAGGCATTGCAGACGTTAGTGCTCAACAGGATGAAAGGAACTCTTCGAGTGTGTGCAATCAAGGCACCGGAATTTGGAAGTGCTAGGACAGTCGCCCTACAGGACCTCGCTGCTGTCTGTGGGGCCGAGGTCTTAGTCTTGGAAGATGAGTCCTTGGAGCAGCAGAACATGGACACAATCCTGGGGTTCGCTGATAAGGTGATCATTGATAAACACGGCACTGTTCTAATTGGAACGGGTACCGCTGACGAGGGCGAAAGAGTGCAGGAGCGAATTCAGTCAGCGCGCGACACCATTGACGATCCCGCCTCGTCTCCAGATGAGATTGAGGTCTCTAAGCGTAGGATGCGAAGGCTGTCTGAGGGCATAGGGATCATCCGCGCTGGCGGGGCAACTGAGGCGGAGATGATGGAACGTCGTGATAGAATTGATGATGCACTGCACTCGGCCCGCGCGGCCAAAAAGGAAGGGATTCAACCTGGTGGAGGTACAGCGTTGGTGTTTGCTGCCGCTAAGTGTAAGCCGGGGAGATCCGACCCCGAGGCCTATAGGATGGGCTATGAGGCCCTACTCAAGGCCTGTGGCTCGCCACTGCGTCAGATTGTGGAAAATGCTGGCGGAATTCCTGAGATGGTCATCAGGAGAGTGAGCAGAAGTAAGCAGGCACTGGGATATGATGCTGCTAGGGGAAAATTTGGAAATATGATTGATCTCAAGATCATAGATCCTCACCTGGTGGTGCACTCAGCTCTGCAACATGCGGTCTCCGTCGCGTGCAATATTTTGTTAATAGGCTGTGCTGTGTGCTACACAGACGAACAGGTAGGTGATTTAGGCCTTATTGAGTCACTGTAGTACACCGGAGTGTAAATTACTTAGGGATGTGTTATGATAGACATAGGAACTTGCTTGGATTTCGGTAGACATAGGAGGACCAAATGAGTAGGAAGTTCAATTTTGAGGTGACAACCCTCTCAACTGATCAGATCAGTGAGATGACAACCGAGGAGATTCAACGCCAGATCTTCCGGACCAGACGAGCAATCAAGGAGGCGATCAGGATGGGATATAATACAATCCCACATGAAGTTGAGTACTGTTACTTGGATCACGAGCGTCAAGAGCGACTAAGAAGAACAGAAAAGAAACAAATCAATAATAGAGGAGATCTGTAGATGTCATCTGGACTTAAGCCTTACTTTAAAGCGGTGGGAAAGACTGATCTCCTCACTAGGGCAGAAGAGGTTGAACTCTCTAAGCGGATTGAATCAGGTGATCAGGCTGCACGCGATCATATGATTCGTGCTAATATCAGACTAGCCATCAGCATCGCCAAGAAGTACTCCGGGAAGGGGTGCGATTTGGAAGATCTGATCCAGGAATCGTCCTTGGGTCTCATTAAGGCTGTGGATCGATTCGATTGGCGCCGAGGATTCAAGTTCTCAACTTATGCCTGTTGGTGGATCAAGCAGGCTGTGCGTCAGCACATTGCGTCGCACAGCGGCGCAATTGGTCTCCCGTCCTATGCGAAGGGAACGCTCTGGAAGATGAGGAATATCATCGAGGAGTATGAGGAGGAGTTTGGGTTCAAACCATCTCAAAAGGAAGTCGCAGAGCTCTTGGGGGTCAACCCCAAGACGTTGCAGTCGTTGATCAAGTCGTCAGCTTCTGCTGTCTCCTTAGAGGGCGCCGCGTTTAAGTCAGATCGTGGATCTGATCGTCAACTACACGAGATCCTGCTTGACGAAAATGCACGTGACCCTGGGGACGAGATCGATCGACAGCGATTGGAGGAAGCTATTCGTGAGGCTCTCTCTGACCTTTCGCCCCGGGAGGAGACAGTCTTGCGCTTGAGGTTCGGAATTTCTGAGCCTGATCTATAGAAACCACACGAGGAGAAAAAAATACGATGCCAATGCCTAAAGGATATAAATCAGAACATGGTTATGCCACAAACAAGACTTTTTCTGGCGGTGAGGATTATCGAACCATCGCTAATGTGATGACTCAAAAGGGTTATAAGATGAATCATGCTACCGCGAGAAATGTATTTCTCTCGGCGCTGAGAAAGATCGCTAAACCAGTGCATCAGATCAATGACTTACCCGTTTCTGAGGATACACTACAAAAGACTGCGAAGGACCCGAGGTTCCAAGCAGGTGTTGCTGAGATTCTGAGTTCGATCAATGCTCCCCGGAGAATTGGTTAAGATGGTGTACCCCGCCGATGTGCCGGCATTGAATGAATCTTCACCAGTCAAAAAGCTATTGAAGATCGAGCCGGGCTCATATTACAAGCTTCAAGCGAATGAGCGAAAAATGGTGGATGCAGTCACAACTGGACTACTCATCACGACATTTGATTCGGATTTGACCGGGGAGCCTGTATACTATGTTGCCTTAGTGCAGGGAGAGCTGCTGCTGATTCCTTATAAGGAGGGCGCTCTCAAGGATGCCGGTTAAGAAGTGGATATTCTACCTGTGTACACTGTGCATTGTGATCAATACAGTACTGTTCCCACTAGCACTTGTGATGGACCAGGATCAAATAGCATTTTTTCATCTGCTCTGTGCACTGGGTTGCTGGGTAGGATATTTCAATTACAAGAACTCACAAGGAGAGTAACAGTGGCAGCTAATCAAGACATTAATGAACTTTTTGATCGTTTCACACGTATTGAAAATGAGATCAAGTTACTGCAGGACGACAAGAAGGAACTCTTGGCAGAATTTAAGGATCGTGTCGATCCCAAGGCCTTTCAATCGGCCCTGAGGTCTGCGAAGATCAGAGCTAAGCTCAAACCATCTGAACTTCAAGATTTTGACCAGACATTGAATATCCTTGAGAAAGAATTGTGCATTGAGCACATTGACTAAGTGAGTCCAGTTTGGCAGCAAGAACGATCTTACACTGGCCAGATCCGAGGCTGGGACAGACTGCTCAGAAGATCGAACAGATCGACGCGCATGCGATTGATCTAGCCAGGGATCTATACGATTCGATGATAGTTGAGTTCGGCGCCGGGTTGGCGGCTACTCAATTAGGTATCTTACAGTCAATGATCGTTATTGCTGCGGATTATTCGGATGATACGACTTTAGCAGTAGATCCGATCCTGCCTGAGTCGATTGTGCTAGTGAATCCCCGCGTCACCTTCTTAGGCGAGGATAAGTTCTCTTGGGAAGAGGCATGCCTTTCTGTTCCTGATTTTTCTGAGATAGTGGAGAGACATAGTAATATCGCTCTAGCGTATCTAGACTTAGCTGGGGTCTCACACAACAAGGAATTGGGTCCACCTTTTTCCGGAATTGTTCAACACGAGGTGGATCATCTAATCGGTAAACTCTACATTGATCGTCTATCAAGTGCTAGGCGACGAAATGCGCTGCGGCTGCTCCGCGCGCGTGTCAAGAGGAAAAAATTAAAGGAAGCTAAAAAGAGAAAGCTCACCGTCCGGGCAGAAAATCAGGAAGGGGTCAAGAAGGGCTTTAGATCCTTTTCTGGCAAGAGGTCATCGAGAAAAAAGAGGCCGCCCAAATGCCATGGTAAAAATAAGCGCAGTAGAAAGTGATAGGTATACATGAGTGCATTTAGGGCTCTGGATAGGATATAATAACCCCATGGCTGAGGATCAAAAAAAGAAGCACGCAGAGATGATCAATGCCCACAGGGCAGCGATGGGTGTCCTACGCAAGGCTCACTTCGAGGCGGGTGGAGATCTTGTCTCCTGGCGTGGAAGGGGGAATGTGTATATTGATAAACAGAAGCAACATAGCAAGTATAAGTGCCGCGGTCGGGTTCGGTCCGACAAGGAATAAGCATGACAGCCACACAGATCTTGAGGGATGTAAAGTCCGTTGCCGGTTCGAATGCCAAGAAGGAGATTCTCCAGCAGCACTCTGAGAATGAGCTACTAAAGAGAATCCTGCAGTACGGCCTAGATCCTTTTACACCTTTCAATATTGTCAAGGTTCCCAAGGTCAAGAATCGAGTCCTGACTGACACAGAGGATTCCCGATGGAGTGCTTTCTTTGATGTCGCCGACGCGTGTGCAACCCGTAATCTTTCAGGCAACGCTGCAATAGATGCCATGCGAGCCGTCTTTGGATGTGCCTCCGTCGAGGAGGAGCAATGGATGCGTAGGATCCTGAAGAAGCATCTGGCAATCGGTGCCTCCACCAAGACGATCAATAAGGTGTTTCCCGGGCTGATTCCCACCTTTGAGGTGGCACTCGCCCAGAAGTTTGAGGAGAAGCGACTGGCAGGGAAGGAAAGGGTGGGTGTGGAGCCAAAATTGGATGGCATCCGCTGTTTCGCGATCGTCGAGGACGGAGAGGCACTCCTCTACGCACGCTCTGGAAAGTTGATCACCAATTTCGACGACACGATCGGTGAGGAGCTCTCCCGATTGGGTGACGGCTGCTACGACGGCGAGATCATGGGCAAGGATTTCATAGCGCTCATGCGACAGGCATATCGTAAGGAGAACGTGATCACGGACGGCACCTATCTCGCCCTGTTTGATTTTCTGCCTTTAGAGGAATGGAAATCTCGGTCTGCGGTGATGTCATGCCAGGATCGGTATGCCGAATTAGGCCAGAGGATTCGTGATGTCGGGGAGCGCTGTCTCTACATCCGCCGAGTCCAGCGATATATTGTTGCTGCTGACTATCCTATTATCAAGGGGATGCATGATGAGTTCGCAGCCCAGGGCTACGAAGGTGCGATGGTGAAGGACCTGGATGCCGCATACAAGTTCGGTCGTGGCCCTGAACTGCAGAAACTAAAGGCCTTCCACGATGTCGACCTCAAGATCGAGAGGCTTGTGGAGGGTACTGGGAAACATTCTGGGAAACTTGGGTCAGTCGTTGTGGTTTTCAATGGGGTCGAGGTCCAAGTTGGTTCTGGGTTCTCTGATGAGCTCCGTGAGACAATCTGGGCAGCACCGGACGATTTCGTGGGCAGAATGATCGAGGCTCGCTATCAAGAGGTGACTCCCGATGGCTCCCTGCGATTCCCCACCTTTGTTTGTTTCCGAAACGATCGGTAAAATCTGTAAAGATTATCTGCCTGCATATACTTAGAGTATAGAGAGGTACTTAATGTCCAATCGGCTCCACGAGGCGAAAGCCGATTTAGAATTAGCCGTCATTAAGGCACTTAACAGTGCACGGCTTACTGTCGATGAGATAGATTCCCTAAAAGATCTGTCCACAAGGGACCTGTTGGTCGATCACGGTCTAGACCGTGTGATGGCCGACCGCGTGCTGGCGCACGTAACGTCCGAAGAGTATCGCACCAACGCGCAGAATCTCGAGTCACCCGTTGAGGATTACTCCCCCGCTGCCACATCCCTGACACGGTCGTTTCCCATCAATGAAGGGAAACGGTTATCTGTCAAGGGACTAAATCGACTAATTCGTAGGATGATAAGTGAGGCTCATGGAAAGTAGGTAAGTCATCGATGCACAGGGTCTGTCTGGGAATCATTTCATCTCTGATGATGATGATCTTCTGTACGGGTTGTGCTGATGACATATTGGACTTCTTTGGATCCTCGGCAAAGACATTTCCTCCGGACACTTCCTGTGAGCTAGACAATCCGCATTCAGTATTTGATGAGTCCATCATTGAACTCTGCGACGGCATCGACAACAACTGTGATTGCCTTGCACTCCCTCCGGAGGAACAAGATTCCAACGGCGACCTGGTCAACTGCGGTTTTGGTGACGCTGGAGTGGACGAGGGATGTGAGTGCTGGCCGAAAGGCAAAGAGTATTCAATCGATTGGGCAATGTCAGAAAGGACGTGCTGGCTCGACCTGGAGGGCCGCGAGCTCGGAACAATCGAAGAGCACAGCACTGCAGCCGGCCGGCTCTACGGGGAGTGTGAGTACGGTAAGCAGATCTGTCACCCACTCCCGGCCGGCGGCTCCCAGTGGGGCGTCTTCGATGACGGCTACGATATTGTCGGCGGGACCGACGACGACGTGTGGTGGCCAGGAGGGTGCATCGGCGCCGTAGGTCCTCATACAGAGGTCTGTGACGGAAAGGATAACAACTGCGATGCTCGCACAGATGAGGGCCTCAAGAGGATGTGCTGGTCCGGCCCTTCCGATCCTGACGGCACCCCACAAGACTGGCTAGTTTTTGCAAACCCCTTGAATTCATATTCACTCTGTAAGACTGGGATCGAGCTCTGCGAGAACGGCAGGTGGTCTGGGTGCATGCACGAAGTGCTGCCAGAGAGCGAAGTGTGCGATGGTTATGACAACGACTGCGATGGTACTGTCGATGATCACCCGGAGTACGAAGGCGATCAGTGCGGGCTTACAGATGCCGGCATATGCGATTACGGTATGCTGATGTGTTCGGGTGCTGATCTTCTCTGCGGAGATGCGCTCTACCCCCAGACTGAGGAGTGTGATGCGGCTGACAATGACTGCGACGGCGACATAGACGAAGGGTTGTTCCAGCCGTGCCAGACCATTTGCGGCTCCGGAATTGAGACGTGTAATACAGGCAACTGGGTAAACTGCAACGCACCACAGCCACAGGCCGAGGTGTGTGACGGAGTCGACAACGACTGCGACGGCCTGGTCGACGAAGAGTTGCTGTGCATGTGTCCTGCTGAATTTTTGGGTATGTTGTTACCTTGTCAAAGCAATCCTCGATTAGTATGCGGTGCAGGATTCATGGAGTGTGTGTGTACCAACCCGGACTGTACAGAGACAGCCTTCACAGAATGCCAAGCGCTGTGTGCATACGAACCGCAGGTGCAAGAGGAATGCGACCCGACGTTGGGTACCCCGAGTCCAGAAGTCTGCAACGCTTGGGACGACGACTGGCAACGCTTGGGACGACGACTGCGATCAGACCATCGATGAAGGCCTCTTTGCGGCATGCTATACCGGTCCTCCGGGTACAGCCAACGTCGGCATCTGCGCTCCAGGCCAATTGATATGTCACATGGGCCGGTGGGGCAACGAGTCCAACGACGTCTTCATAGACGGCCTCTGCGCGGGGCAGAGCTTGCCTGAGGAGGAGGTCTGCAATCGCATCGACGACGACTGCGACGGTGATATCGATGAGGATCTGGATAGCCATGAAAAGGTCGATATGGTGTTTGCGATCGATCGATCAGGCTCGATGTGCTCTAAGATTCGCGCGCTGCGAGCAGGGATACAGCCTTACGTTCTGGAGTTTGCTAACACTCCTCATCGGTTTGCGTTGGTGAACATTCCTGGCAAAACCCCCCCGCCGGCCGGGCAGGGAAACATTTGGCAGTATCCTCCGGATGTGGAAATAAATCTCGTCGATTCCCTTGCGTTTGCAAATTCTTTGGCCGGCCTAGGCTGTAATCTTAATAATCTGGAACCGCAGTATGATGCTGTGGTAGATATAGCACAAAACACCCTCAATCTGAGCTTTAGGAATGATGCGTGGCCAATGATCGTTGTGCTCTCTGATGAGCCTGCACAAACATTTCGTAACTTAGGTGTTCCGGATGTCATCGCATCCATTGACCCATGCACTGTAGGCAACTGTGAGGTGGATGATAAGCTGGAGGTCTACTCTATCGTTCCGGATCTCTACCATGTGCAGTGGTGCTCCCCCGCTGATATTGCCAAGAGGTGCTACAATCTCCATCCCACCATCACCTCCGGTGAGGTACGAGCTTACTTGGACGACATTTTCTCTGATGTGTGTAGATAAAGATTTATACAGCTCCTGGCAATTAGTTTATTATTAGAATTGAGACACTTAGCGATATGGGAAGAGGACATGACAAAAATTTGGACTAATGATTCCAGGCATGATACCTTTGAGGAAGCTGATGCCAGACGTAATGCCCTGCTAGACGAGAAGACTGCTGGGCTCCTGGTGAAGGTTAGGCACACGTATTCCGATGATCGGTTTACTGTAAAGACGTATCTAGATCCAGCTGAGACTGCACCCAAGAAGGATGATGAGCCCAAAGAGACTCGCACTACATCCCGGGCAAAGACGAGGGCACAGAGAAGATCGGATAGAGAGCGCCTCCGTCGGGGAAGATTAAAGAACAACTAGTGCAAGTTGCTGGTTGCTATGTTATAATCTTACTATAGATAGGAGGAAACATGGCTCGAAAATCTCGTCAACTTCGCCTTTCACAATCTCAGGACCTTCTCGGTCTCTATGAGGCTGCCGGATTTTCGGGTGTCAAGAAGCACCGATTCATTTCGGACATGGTCACGCGACTTCAGTGTCGAGATATCACAGGCGGGCAGAAGAAGTTTCTGGACTCCCTGATTGAGCAGGGCGCCCCGGTGGCCAAGAATCAGGAGCGTGTCGCCGAGCTCGAGGCTGCACTCGCAGTTGACGGCATGCAGCATCGTCAGGGTCCCCTGGAGAGCTTCGCTCGGACCCTCCGTGGCGGGTGGGAGCTCTCGGAGAAGCAGGAGAAGTTCCTCGCTGTCCTTCTGGCTGAGGCGATTAAGGTTCAGATGACCGGAAGGTATCGGCCCACCGTGGAGCAGATCGCGGACCTCCGCGTCGCAGCGGCGAAGGTCAGGTCCTCCGGCGGGTGGTATCTCAACCACAGGCCTGGCACTGCTAAGGCCTACGATCGGACCGTCGCTTGGCTCGCGGAGGAGGACTCTCGAGCAGCTGGCAGCGGTCTCTGCAATCCCCAGGCCCCCATCGATGAGTGGACGGTCAACAAGTTGCTCGAGGCGGCGAAGAAGACCCTCGAGGAGCTGAAGAATCCGGCCCACCTCCCCGGTGAGATGCGTTACTTCCAGGGTCGAGACGTCGCTTTGATCTCTGGGGAGCCTAAGTTCCTCGGAGGTAACGTCGTCTACCCGGCCATCGTCAACGGCGAGGTTATTGAGACTTACCAGCTCACCAAGCGCCGCACCCGGAAGCCCTAGTGATCAATCTGGCGTGTAAAATCCCCAGACAAGTTGCGCTCGCCTGCAGTGGCGGGCGCGATAGTATGTCAGCTCTAGAGTTTCTAGTACGCGGAAGACGGGAAGTCACAGTTGCTCACTATAATCATGGTACCGACCATGGGCAGGAAGCAGAACACTTCGTGCGGGATTTTTGTGCTGATAGGGGGATTCCTTGTGTAGCGGATACATTCTCCGATGGAGAAAAGCCCACGGAATTATCTTGGCGCCACGCCAGATATGCCTTTTTGTCCACACTAGGCATGCCTGTGATCACGGCCCATCATCTGGGAGACGCGGTTGAGTGGTGGATCTTTTCTTCTCTGCGTGGTAATCCCCATTTGACTCCAATCGTCCGGGATGATATTCCTGTGTTGCGCCCCTTTTTGTTGACACACCCGAGTGATCTGCACAATCATTTTGGTGGATATCCCCACATCGAGGATCCCACCAATAACACAGATGCTCACGCGCGGAACATCATAAGAAATGAGATTGTGACGAGCGCTCTGAAGGTTAATCCCGGACTTTTCACAACAGTGAAGAACTTGTACGAGAAATAATGTTTGATTTTTTACTGCCCTTTGTTACGGGATTCTTTTTCGCTAAGATGCTAACACCCACCCGAGTTAGGTTCGATAGAATCCTTGGATGGAATGAGACTTGCTTAGGATGGCGCCCTGTCGTCTCAGCGGAGAAAATTCAATCGGAAAAGAAGTATCTCCTGTGTCACGAGGTGGACGGCGAGACAGCAGAGAGGCTTGTTCGACTGGAGGATTAACAGTTAGCCGTCTCATGTGATATTTATTTATGTGAGTGTGGGTGATCTGATCATGGTCCGGTTGAACAAAACTAGAAAAGCTGTACCTGGCATAATTCTTAAGCAATTTTCTGCTCAAAAGACACAGACATTTGAAGTTCTCGTGATGGGTGAGAGCTGGGTAGTGTCACCCAAAGACATCGTACGTATTGATGACTAGAGGGAGCTTAGTTCTTCTAAAGTTCCCAGGGCCCTGGGGTGTATCTCATGAGAAGCATGGAATAGTGATAAAAGAGCCGTACGGCTGTGTGATGACCGCTGAAAAGACCCCCATTGTAGCTTACGAAACAAAGGTCGTCGACGTTCTTTTCGGCAGCCAAGTCATTAAGAAAATACCAACTGAACAACTCGAAGTGCTCAAGTGAGCAACCCATTGTACAGCAGCACATTATTTTCTATCTTTTACTGTATTAGATGCGCTAGATAGGAAAGATATGCGACGGGTAATTTGTTTTGATGATATTCTTTTGGAGCCTAAATATTCTGAGCTTAGGTCTAGGGTAGATATTGATCTATCTAATACACTATTCGCAGATCCCTTGCTCAATTTTTCGCTTCCGATCATATCTTCCCCAATGGACACTGTGACTGAAGCTGAGATGACAGTTGCAATGCATCGATCTGGCGGGCTAGGAATCATCCACAGGTACAACTCGATTGAAGCGCAGGTAGAGCTTGTCCACGATGCATCCATGGAAGGAATGTGTAATGTGGGCGCCGCGATCGGTGTGTCAGGAGAGTATCTTGATAGAGCTGCAGCCTTATATGATGCCGGGGCGAATCTTCTCTGTATCGATATCGCTCACGGGCATCACAAGATGATGCATGATGCCTTACACAATTTACGGGAAGTGTTTGGAGATAAGGTGCACCTGATGGCCGGCAACGTCGCGACGCTTGAGGCATTCAATGATCTCGCTGACTGGGGTGCACACAGCGTCCGGGTCGGTGTCGGTGGAGGAAGTATTTGCTCAACTAGAGTTCAGACAGGGCATGGTGTTCCGACCCTGCAGAGCGTGATCGATTGTGCTAGCAGTGATCGTGATGTCAGTCTAATTGCGGATGGGGGGATCAAGAACCCCGGCGACATGGTGAAGGCTCTAGCAGCCGGGGCAGATTTTGTCATGTGTGGCTCGCTTTTGGCGGGAACTGATGAGACACCGGGAAAGATTGTCTATTTTGATGGAGAGAAGAGCAAGATATATCGGGGAATGGCCTCGAGAGAAGCACAAACCTCCTGGCGAAATAGAATAGGATCAGTCGAGGGGGTCTCGACTATGGTTGCAATGCGAGGCCCAGTTTCTGATGTACTACATGAGCTAGAATGGGGGCTTCGGAGTGGTTTATCTTATTCGGGAGCTAACAATCTTTTTGAGCTAAGAACGCGGTGTAATTTTCTAGAACAGACACACGCTTCTCAGGCTGAGAGCTTACCTCACGCACTACTGAAACTTTAGGGCAACACGAGCATATTTAATCAACGCTATACAGGAGAAGTATAATGTTGACAGAAAAGAAAATTCGAAGTCTCATTCGAGGGGAATTATTTCGGCTAGTTTCCCAATATGATGCCAGATCACTAAACGAAGCTCCGGAGGAGGGTGAAACAGACAGCACTGATGCTGCCCCGGCCGATACTAAAAAGGCCACAGCATCAGATGCTAAAGCTAAATTCAAGGAGATGTACGACAACGTATCTAAACTTCCCGCTGATCAGATTCCCGCTCTGTTAACGGTGATTGAGAGAATTAATAAATTGACGCAGGATAAAGACCTCAAATCCAAAGCAAAACAGATCACAACCTTTTTAGATAAATTTGTCCAGGCCTAGATATGAGCGACACGTTGCGAGAGTACGTGCGAGCGCTGGTGCTCGAGGACCTGGACCAGAGGCCCACGCCGCCAGAAGAAGAGTTCGTCGACGGCCCGGACGTCTTGGCCGGTTATATCGTAGTCAGCGACGGCCACGATGGCAACCCCATCGCATATGCGCCGATCACGAGGACAGACGGGCCGGACAGACCCTTCCTCGTGCGCACTACGGACACCAGCTGGCTCGTGCCGCACGGCCTGGTCCGTGCACTCTACCCGCAGGTGGAGGATGCCTTCAACTCGGTCGACTCGAAGGAGGACTGGCGGCTGCTCGGCCCCGGCGCTCAGGGGGTCGTAGGAAACTTCGAATGGGAGTGGGTGGCAGATGAACCTGTTGCGTAGCTACGTACGACGTCTGTTGGCAGAGGAGCCACTCGGCATCCACGGCGCCGGCATGACCGAGGACGAGCTGATGAGCCGGCTGGGCTTCGGCGGCATCGACATCGAGAAGAGCGGTCAGGTCACCGACGACGAGGCGGACCGCATCGCCAAGAAGATCGCCGAGGACGAACCTGAAAGGATCTATGCGTACTCGCGGGGGGCGGCTGCGTTCAACAAGGCCATGCTGGACGACGACATGCCGTCCTCCGTGCCGCCTGTGACCTACGTCGCGCCCGCCGCACTGCGAGGCTGGACGGACGCTGCCGTGCCCGATCTGCCGGCCGACTCGGTGACCATCATCGGCGATCGCGATACTGCGGTGCCCATCAAGCAGGCGTGCGACGTCGCGAAGCAGGCCGGCACCCCGCTCTTCGTCCACCCCGAAAAGAGCCATGCCGGCGTACTCTACACGAAGGGCAGCACAGACGGGGCGTACGCGCTGGACGTCGACGCATGCCTTGCTGACGACGACCTGCCGGACTGGGGCACCGGCGCGCATGCATCGTCGGAAGAGCTTCAAGCACAGACGCGTCGCAGTGGAGAGCTGGCCCACGAGGCCGTGTTGAGAGCGTTCGTGCGAGGCCTGCTGCTGGAGAAGAAGTGGGCAGACTTCAACGCCCCGAAGGGCAAGACCATCGACATCGCCCCCGAGGACTTCGAGGAGCCGGTCGGCCCGCCCGTCCGAGACCTGGACGACGAGATATTCGATCTCATCCAAAACGCCTACAAGGACGTCTCGCTGCCCGACGGCAAGTTCGGCAACATCAAGGTGCAACGGCCCGAGGACCTGCCCGCCGGCTACACTGCAACGGCCCGAGGACCTGCCCGCCGGCTACACAGTCATGAAGGGTGCGGACATCGACGACGATCCGGATCCGGACTACTTCCGCGGCGGCAAGATGCGCGGCGGTCGGTTCAAGCTGGGCATCGTCGGGCACGACGGCTCACAGAATGCCATCAACAAGTACCTGGAGGAGACGGCCGAGGACCTGAAGGCCGGCGCGATCGCTGAGATGTCGGGAAAGATCGCACACGTCATGATCACTCGTCACGACGTGCCGGCTGTGACGAGCGAGAAGGAGGTCGAGGCGATGATCGGCAAGCAGATCGACTGGGTCGGTCGACACCCCGAAGCGAAGTTCGCCGATCGTTACGGGCCTGACTACGAGGGCTGGTACACACGCGGGATCGCCGGCGGGCCTGCGCACATGAAGATCCTGCTAGGAGGGGGATGATGGGTTGGATTAGAGCATGGTTAGCATCTCGAAGGCCTCGTGTCTTCGAAAACAATCGTATTCCCGTGTGGCTCTCTAAAATCGCGCCCATCGAGATAGGGGCAATAAGTTTAGTTGGGTTTATTTTTTGTCGCGGAAAGATATCAAAGACTCAACTGCGCCATGAGACCATTCATTTTCATCAACAGATAGAACTGTTTTTTCTCGGATTCTTTTTGCTTTATGTATTCTTCTGGTTGATTGGCTTAATCCGGTACCGGAGCGCTTCGAAGGCCTATCGTGAGAATCCTTTTGAGAGAGAAGCCTACAGCAATGAGAGGAAATATACCTACCTTGAAAAACGCTCTTTATGGAATTGGACAAATTACATTAGAGGATGATCATGGCATTTCGTGCTGCTAATCGAAAGAACCTCTATCTCAATCGAAAGGGTCACGAGAGCGAGTGGGAACCGTCCCGCCTGAAGGGGCTGGGTGATTTCCTAGAGAAAATGGGACTCTTGTCTGAGGTGTCTCGACTTCCTGATACTTTTTTTACCGGTCTCAATCAAGCTATTGTGGATTCAAATTTTTGGATCCAAAATAATGATTTTCAGGAGACATCGTTCAATACTGTGGCTCTCGGTATCTCGGTGGAGCAGACAGATGCAGCAAATGTTCTGGGAGACGCTATACGGTGGTTCTTTAAGGATCAAGGATTTCCCATAATAATTGCGGTCCAGTCGATCGATCCTGATCCCAATAGAGCGAAGCTACAGGTACCTGTCGGTAAGGGACACAGAGTCTATCCAAATGGGCTGGTCATGGGCGGCGCGCAGGCGATTGACAAGGGCAGATTCGTCATGTATCTACATCTGGCACCCACTGACTCGACTTTCGATCCGGGCGATGTGAATCCGTCTGTGATTGCAGCGAATATTGGTAGAAAGATCAGGCACGAGATCGTGCACACACAACAATTTGAGAAGCGCAGACGAAAAGAAAGAATTTCACGACAGACCGCGAAGGAGAGGTATGAGACTGAGGGCGACATCCCGTCGGAAGATGCCCCTCGACCACAGTATCTAGGCTCTGGGATGGAGATCGATGCCTACGCTCATGAATTTGCGGAAGAGCTGCTTGACATGTTTGGCAAGCATAAAGCTCTAAATATAATTCGGCGGAACCCTTCTTCCGATGAGCTCAAGGCCCTAGCGCTGTCCGATACTCTTATTGAGTACTTGACGGAATATGGCAGTGAGTCATTCACTAAAAAATTACTGGGAAAGATATATACACAGATCTTGAACATGGTGGAGCGCGGACTTTATGGAGAGGCTAAGGGGATGGCGGTGCTATCTGTGAACGGTATTGACATAGTTGCAGAAATTGCGGACTGTCCTGTATCACGGGGCCGCGGTCTTATGCGGCGTCTCTCCCTGGATGAGAATCGAGGCATGCTCTTTGTGTTTAACGAGTCTGCTCCGCTGTCCTTTTGGATGAAGGAGACGTATCTACCGCTGTCGATAGCATATCTCAACGACCAGGGTAGAATTATCAATATTGAAAAAATGACGCCTCTCGATCTGACCAGTGTGATATCATCCCACCCGGCTCAATATGCATTGGAAATGAATGAGAATTGGTTTAAGAGTAACGGTGTAAGCGTTGGAGATGTGATAGACATCCCTGTGAGTGCCCCATCCAAGAGGATCGTGGAGATCGCCGGACCGGTTCTTCGAAGTCTCATTCGAGAAATAATGACGGAAGATCCCCCGCCTCGTCTGCAGCCCGGATCCACTATTTATTGTGATATGGACGGAGTCTTGGTTGATTTTGCTGTTGGTGCCATAACCTGGGTCAATGAGCTGTTGGACGGTGGAAAGATACTGGGAGTCAAGCGCGGAAAGACCTTCTGGAAGACACTGGGAAAATTACAGCGTGAGCTGGGCCCTGATTGGCGCGCGTCCATCCGAGCAGATTTAGACTTGAAGCCTGTTAGAAATTTTATGTTTGCTGCAATTTCAGCTAATCCGGGAGGATTTTTTGCTGATTTACTTCCACTGTCAGATGGAGTGACAGAGTTATGGCCTTTCTTGAACGGGACAGGGCACACAGTGAAACTTCTCACAGCAGGTGTATACGGTAAGCCTGACGTGCCGACTGCTGAGATGGGAAAGAAGCTTTGGGCAGAGGAGCATCTAAACCCCCAACCTGCCGCTGTCATTCTAAAGGCTGCTCGACAGAAGGCAGAATTGGCAATGACAGGCGGCGTTCCCAACATGTTAATTGATGATAAGGAAGCAACAATTCAGGCGTGGAATCTCTCAGGCGGTATTGGCATCCTTCACATCCCTGGCGACGCACGCGGCACCATCCATCGTTTGGAGGCGATTGGACTATGAGCATAAATATTACAGACGAGGCCGCGCAGAAGGCGAGGGAATTGAGGACAAAATTGGGAAAGCCAGGGGATTGGGTGCTCCATGTGAAACTCGATCCGGGAGGATGTTCAGGATTTACATATAAGCTTGACTTTATTGAGTCGCCCGATGATTTATCTGACTATAAAGTTTTTGATTTCGACGATCTACAACTTCTCTGTGATAAGAAATCCTACCTCTTTTTGATAGATACAGTCATTGATTACGAGGAGACACTTATGTCATCCGGATTCACTTTCAAGATACCGTCAGCCACCGGAATGTGTGGCTGCGGTGAGTCAGTTGCGTTCTAGGGGGTCTGGATGTCTGATTTACTACGTGGGTACATAAGACAAATTTTGCTGGAAAGCACAATACACCCTAAGGTAGAAGCGCAGCTAGAAAAATTCATTGAGATGGGTCTGCGTCTGAGTGTGATGGAGTGGGGCCCCCGAGCCGGCGCAGGAGCCTCCATTCAATTTTTGATTAGGGACAAGAAAGGTGCCGAGGTCGGGAGACTAGATGCACGTTTTAATCCGAGCAAGATGGGACCCTGTAATTTTGCCCATGTGATCCTCGGCGGCGGTGTTGAGGCGCAACACGGTCTGGGCCCCCTCCTTTACGATCTAGCCTTTGAAGTTGCTGAAAAGCAAGGCCTAGGCGGGCTAGGTCCGGATCCTCGTGAAGTCTCTGATGAGGCAAAGGCCGTCTGGGACTATTATCTCAATAGTCGGAGCGATATTGAGGCCAAGCAGAGGGACTTCAAGGAGGTGCCTCAAACTGAGGACCCTGACGATGACTGTTACAATCAAGACACTCTGGCTAAACGATTCAAGGGTCAGGCGTACAGTGACGTGACTCACCATGAGCCGGTGTCGTTTAATGATCCAGATGAGGGATGGGATGTGCCCACGGGCTACACGCCTGAGTTCATAGAGTACTATTTCGACCCGAAAAATTCGCTCTCCAAGACGTATCATAAAAGATCTACCGGCACGCCCATCTTAGATCGATTGAGAGCTGAGTTTCTTTTATCTCCTATAACATCAAGAGACCTCGGG